>WOYI010602166.1_pt1 | contig 13914 bp, 10 predicted proteins | sample 6423411 | NCBI WGS metagenome assembly WOYI01 (sample SAMN13441803, study PRJNA592873) | oil field metagenome | biome: oil field; feature: oil-well bore; material: oil-contaminated soil; isolation source: oil-contaminated soil from oil-well borehole | place: Germany: Wietze | collected 2016-10-18 ...
TATCGCGCGCCGTTGCTCAGCCGTCGGCGTGACCAGCACCAGCCCCAGGCGATTGGCCTTGGCAGGCTCTTCGGATTTGCCTCCACGCTGCCTGGTGGGCGCCTCATCGTCAGGCATTTCGCCTACGGTGACTGTCAGATCACGGGTTGCACCTTTGCGCCAGACTTGTACAAGTACATTGCTGCCCGGTTTGGTTGCGCCGACACGGCGTGGCAGGTCGCTGGATTCGGTTACCGGCTGGCCATCAAACTTGAGGATGACATCGCCGGCTTCCATGCCCGCCTTGTCTGCCGGAGAGCCTTTCTCTACCGATGCCACCAGCGCGCCTTGCACCTTGCTCAGGCCAAAGGATTCGGCGAGTTCCTTGTTTACCTCCTGAATCACCACGCCCATGCGGCCACGGCTGACCTTGCCCTTCAGCTTGAGCTGTTTTTGCACATCCAGCGCGACATCAATCGGAATGGCGAAGGATAAGCCCATGTAGCCGCCGGAACGTGAATAGATCTGGGAGTTTATGCCCACCACCTCGCCGTTCAGGTTGAACAAAGGACCGCCGGAATTGCCGGGATTGATCGGCACGTCCGTCTGGATGAAAGGCACAAAGTTCTCCTGCGCCAGCGACCGCCCCTTGGCGCTGACGATGCCCTGGGTTACTGTGTTTTCAAAACCGAAAGGCGAGCCAATCGCCACCACCCACTCGCCCACTTTCAGCTTGTTCGGGTCCCCGAGTTTGACTACCGGCAAATTTGCCGCTTCGATTTTGATCAAGGCCACATCGGTGCGCTTGTCGGCGCCCAGCACCTTGGCCTTGAATTCGCGCTTGTCGGTCAGCTTGACGGTCACCTCGTCGGCATTATCGACGACATGCGCATTCGTCAAAATGTAGCCATCAGCGCTGATGATGAAGCCGGAACCCAGTGACTGGCTTTTGTATTCACGCTGACGTCCCGGATAGCCAGGCGGCATGCCGGGGATTTGCCCGGGGAAAAAGCGGCGGAAGAACTCCTGTGCCGGATCATCCTCGTCAAACGGCATCTGCTGCATCAGCGGATGCTGCTTGATGACCTGAGTGGTGCTGATATTGACCACAGCTGCCCCCTGGGTTTCCACCAGTTCCGTAAAGTCTGGCAGGTCACGGGCCTGACTGGGCGCGGAAAATACCGTGAACAAAGTCACTACACAGACGATGCATAATTTCTTCATGGGGTTTCCTTGGCTATTTTCTGGGTTGAACACGAATATTGCAAAAAAAGCGGGTTGCGCACACGGCAGGCATGAGATTCATAACGCCGCAGTAAAGTAAAACCGGAGAGCAATCCAAGACCCAGTCCCACCACCGCGGCCATATCCCCCATCCACCATTGGCCAATGGCCGCTCCGCCAATAGCCAGCAGAACAGGCATCAGATAAGACACCAGCGCGGTACGCCAGAGGGTTCCGTCAGCCACAGTCAAGCCGATAAGATCGCCCACATGCAAATTAAGTTCATTATCCAGGCAGTAACGACGCGGGCGGCTGCTTCGTCCCAGCAAACCCGTCTGGCAACTGCCCGGCGTAGGGCAATTGGCGCATGCCTGCATCCTGGCGGGCACTTCAACCCAGACGTGATTACCGCTCACGGCGACCACTACGGCAGCGCACTGGCTCATTTCTTTTTCCACTCGATGCCATCACCCAACAGTTTGACGGCGGCAGCGGGCACTTCACCCATCACGACCAGCAAATAATTATCCATCTGTCGATGATAGACGTTAATCGGGCCGTAACTGGAGATGACAGACATGGCCTGCCCTCCTGCCCGGTTTGCTGGATTACGTGGTTCAATGAAAGTCGATATGGAAGCGACGCCATCAGAAAACAGGACATGCAGGCCGGATGGCCGGCCACCGGAAGACTGGCGCTTCATGGCACTGATGCGGTGAAAACCGGGGATCGCCGTATGAAAAACCCAGCCCAGATCTTCCGGCACAATTTCCGTCGCCGTAATCTTCTGCACCTGAACATCGTCACCCACGAAGCGCGGCTTCAGCGCATCGCGTTCAAGTGGCTGACCAATGTTTACCTGGGTAAAACTGAATAATTCGAGCGTTTCGCCACGCTCACCCAGGATGGTCGACTTGAGCAACAAGCCACTGGCGCCATCCATCCACAACCGGTAGCCATAGCGCAGATTGTCGCGCGGCTTGATTACCACGATCTGGCTATCGAGACCCGCCACCCGCCCCTGGCCGTTACGGCTGATCAGGTAATAATCCGGCAGGCTACCCAGCCCAGCCGGCAACAAGGCGGGGAAGCGATGCTGCGCCGACCGGGTTTCGATAATCAGGCGCTTTTCATCCGGCAGAAAACAGGTGGTCTCCTCACCCTTGCGCAGGATCTCGCGCGGGCTGCCATCGAGCACTTCGATATGCTCCATATCTCGGCCATCAGCCCAGGTATGCGCGATATGCGAGGTTTCCATGCGGTTCCCGCTTTGATAAACGAAGGTGCCCGCGTAGGTCAGATGCTTCGCGGCCTGCGCCATGCGCTGCAACAAGAGCAGGCTGTTATCATCGGCCCGCGCAAAAGTCGGCGCCAGCAAGACGGCGATCAGTGTGCAGCCCAGCCTGAAAAAACCCATCAGCGCCGCTCACCCGAAGTAACTACGGAGGCGGCCACGGTGCGGACATGGTTTGAGCCACCGATCAAAGAACCACTCGGCGCATAGGCCTGGTGGGCAACCAGATATTCCTGCAAATAAGCCGACTGGTCATCTGCCACAGGCGAAACGTTTGCAGCGATGGCAACATTAGTCGCCGCTACCGGTGGATTTGCGCTGGCGATTGCCGGGTGGCCGGATTCAGCGACAGGCACCAGCGCCACCCAGGCCACTACAGCCACACCCGCAGCGGTGGCTGCCGCAGCCAGCAGCGGCCGCTGCCAACGTGGCCGGTTACGCGATGCACGAACTGGCGCCAATACCGTAGGCTCCAGCGTCAGGAGGTTGGTCACACGTGCGGCTATATCCATTGCCAGGCAAGGCTCCTGGCGCAAGGCATCGCCTATCAGGTGATATAGATGCCAATCATTTTGTTGATCGGGATCGCGTGACAAGGCACGCAGCACATCTGCCGCCTCATGCGCATCCAGTTCGCCATCCATCAGGGATGAAATCTGCATTTTCATGGTGTCACCTCGACATTTTATTCATCAGTTACCAGCGGTTACCAGCGTTTATCCGGCGCGGTATCGAGCAATGGCTTGAGCTTGGCCGCAATCGCATCCCGTGCGCGAAAAATCCGCGAACGCACCGTGCCTATCGGGCAGTCCATCGCTTCGGCAATTTCTTCATAGCTCAAGCCTTCAATTTCACGCAGCGTAATCGCCGTGCGCAAATCTTCCGGGAGGTCTGCCACGGCAGTGTTTACCACTTCACCGATCTGCTTGGTCATCAACAGCCGCTCCGGTGTCTCGTTGTTGTGCAGCAGGTCGGCCTCGACGTAATCAGGATTTTCTTCGTCGTCTGTCGTGGTGGTGAGCTTTGCCCGTTGTCCATGAGTCATCAACCAGTTTTTTGCCGTATTGACACCAATACGGTACAGCCAGGTATAAAACGCGCTGTCATTGCGAAACCCTGCCAGCGCGCGGTAAGCACGGATAAAACTGTCCTGCACAATGTCTTCCACTTCTGCCGGATCGCGCACCATGCGGCCGACCAGACGCGTAAGCTTGCGCTGGTACTTGTTGACCAGCAAACCGAAAGCCTGCTTGTCACCCGCTTGGACACGTTCAACGAGTATCCGGTCCGTTTCCCGATCGCCCATGGACTTTGCTGTTTATTTCCGCCTGATAAATTTGCCGCCATCATTCTGGCTGCGAGCAAGTATACCAAGCATACCAAGCCGCCCCTGCCGCCAATCGGTAACCGACTGCGTTATCGACAGCCGTGTTGGCGGATAGTTCCGCCGCATGTCAGCGATGCTATATTCGCCCTCGTGAAAAAAAACGCATCCCGCAGTTTTGACGTCCTGATTATCGGCAGCGGTCTGGCTGGCCAATCGTTGGCATTGCGCCTGGCCGATACGCACCGCGTCGCGCTGGTCACCAAAAAGACACTCGCCGACTCGGCTTCCAGCTGGGCGCAAGGCGGCATTGCCGCAGTCATCGACCCGACCGACTCCATCGATGCGCATGTCGCCGATACCCATACGGCCGGTGCCGAATTATGCAACCCGCAAGCCACCCGTTTCGTTATCGAACACAGCCGTGATGCTGTGGAATGGCTGATCCAGCGCGGCGTACCTTTTACCCAGGATGATTCGGCAACCGGCTTTCATCTCACTCGCGAAGGTGGCCATGGTCAGCGACGGATCCTGCATGCAGCGGATGCCACCGGCAACGCCGTGCAAACCACGCTGACACAATTGGTGCAAGAACATCCAAACATCACCGTGCTCGAGCAACACATTGCAGTCGACCTGATTACCGCCGCCAAGCTCGGCCAGGCCACAAACCGCTGCCTCGGTGCCTATGTGCTCGACATCGCCCGCGACCAGGTTGTCACTATCGGTGCCGGCCATACCGTACTGGCCACCGGCGGCATCGGCAAGGTTTATCTGTACACCAGCAACCCGGACACCGCCACGGGTGACGGGGTTGCCATGGCCTGGCGCGCCGGCTGCCGGGTGGCCAACATGGAATTCATCCAGTTCCACCCCACCTGCCTGTATCACCCGCATGCGAAATCCTTCCTGATTTCCGAAGCCATGCGCGGTGAAGGCGGCCTGCTGCGCCTGCCCGATGGCACGCGCTTCATGCCCAAGCACGATGTCCGCGCCGAACTTGCCCCGCGCGACATCGTCGCCCGCGCCATCGACTTTGAAATGAAGCGCCATGGCCTGGATTGCGTCTATCTCGATATGACGCATAAGCCCGCCGACTTCCTCAAGGAACACTTCCCCAATATCCTCGCCCACTGCCTGGATTTGGGCATCGACATCACCCGCGAGCCGATCCCTGTTGTGCCCGCCGCGCATTACGCCTGCGGCGGCATCGTCACCGACCTTTCCGCGCACACCGATGTCAATGGCCTGTATGCGATTGGCGAAACCGCCTTTACCGGCCTGCACGGCGCCAACCGGCTGGCCTCGAATTCCCTGCTCGAATGCCTGGTGTTTGCTGCCTCTGCCGCAGAGCATATCCGCACCGCGACTGCCGAGCCGTTGCCGCCGCTGCCGGAATGGGATGAAAGCCGCGTCAGCGACGCCGACGAAATGGTTGTGATCTCGCACAACTGGGCCGAACTGCGCCGCTTCATGTGGGATTATGTCGGCATTGTGCGCACCAACAAACGGCTTGAACGCGCCCAGCACCGTATCAAGCTGCTGGAACGCGAAATCGCCGAATACTATGAAAACTTCCGCGTCAGCAACGACCTGATCGAACTGCGCAATCTCGTGCTGACCGCCCACCTGATCGTCAAAAGCGCCCAGCGCCGCCACGAAAGCCGCGGCCTGCACTTCAGCCGCGACTACCCCGACGCCTTTCCACGTGCGCTGGATACGGTGTTGCATCCACGCGGCCAGTCGTAAGACGATACCCACGACGATACCAGCGCAAAAAGTCGGCGCTGGCGGGACGGCGACGCCGCAAATAGTTACCAGTTCCCGCCGCTCAGTTGCTTGAATTTCCCCTGAGTTTCGCCTGAATTGCGGCACGCGTCACGCCGTCCATAGGCATTTCCCTTTGCTTTCCTTGCCAATCTCGGCCAGCACGCGCGCGTGCTCGGTCAGCTCGGCAGCGCAGGCGCGCAACACCTTGAGCGGCGGCCGCTCGCTTTTACCCGTTGTTGCCATGCTGGTTGATGGCGCAACAAAATCCATGGCCAGCGTATTCTGTCCGCGCGTCATGGCCAGATAGACCTCGGCCAGCAATTCGGCATCGAGCAAGGCGCCGTGCAGCGTGCGGTGTGTGTTGTTGATGCCGAATTCGCCGCACAGTACATCCAGACTGGCCCGTTTGCCAGGCCGCATCTCACGCGCCATGCGCAGGGTGTCAGTCACGCCACCACAGAGTTGATCGAGACTTTCACGCTTCGCCAAGCCAAGTTCATGATTCAGGAACCCTGTATCAAACGGCGCATTGTGGATGATGAGTTCAGCGCCGCGCACAAAGGCAATGAACTCCTCGACAATGTCGGCGAATTTTGGCTTATCCGCCAGAAACTCATTGGTCAGGCCGTGAATGGCCACCGCACCGGCGGACACATCGCGTTCCGGGTTGAGGTAGCTATGGAAGCGCGCGCCGCTGAGCTGGCGGCCGAGCATTTCGACGCAACCGATTTCGATGACGCGGTCGCCGGTGCGGAAATCCAGCCCGGTGGTTTCGGTATCCAGAATTATTTTGCGCATGGTTTATTTCGCTTATTTTCCTGCACGCGCCAATTCAACACCGCGCCGCGCCAGGACGTCGGCGCGTTCGTTTTCGACATGGCCGGCATGGCCCTTGACCCAGATCCATTCAATCTTGTGCTGGCTGGCCAGCTGGTCCAGCTCGCGCCACAGGTCGGCATTCTTCACCGGCTCTTTGGCAGCCGTTTTCCAGCCGCGCCGCTTCCAGTTGTGGATCCATTCGCTGATGCCTTTCTGTACATATTGCGAATCGGTATGCACCCGCGCGGTGGCCGTCGTCTCGAGCGCTTTCAGCGCCTCGATCACGGCCATCATTTCCATGCGGTTATTGGTGGTTTGCGCTTCACCGCCGAACAGTTCCTGCTCCTGCCCATCCATCCGCAGAATCGCGCCCCAGCCGCCGGGACCGGGATTGCCACTGCATGCGCCATCGGTAAAAATATCAATCATCAGTTTGCTTTCTTCATTGGCCAGTTTGTTCAAGCTTTTCCACTTTGCGGGTTACGCTCACCAGCGCCTTGGCGCGCGCCTTGCGGTCTTGCCAGACGGGCGTGATCAGGCGCATGCCAGGTTGCCTTTTGACCGCCTGCACAATATATACGGCACCCGCGATTGGCCACCAGCGGTCGCCGGCCGCATCCATGAAGCGAAAGCGGCGCAGCCATTTTTCCTGCGTCACGGCCGGCGCATAACAGCCGAACGCGCCCGCCTGCATTTCAAAACCGAGCAGGGTGAACCAGTCCTTCAACCTCGGCACGCTGAGATAAGTACCGCGCCAGGGCGGGATGGCGGTGCGCCGCGAAAGCTTGCGTTTGGCGCCCCATAAGCTGAACGGATTGAAGCCGGTCACAATGACCTGGCCTTCCGGCACCAGCACCCGCTCTACCTCACGCAACACCTGATGCGGATGGAGGTCAAATTCCAGCGTATGAGGCAACACCACCAAATCGAGACTGTTGGCCGCAAAAGGCAGATAATGCAGGTCGGCCAGCGCGTCGGCCGTACCGGCATAGCGCCCGTCGTCGCAGCGGAAACGCAGCGGCATGCGGTTGGCGCGCAAAAAATCATGACGCGGGAGGGAGAGTTGCATGGCATTGAAACCAAACACATCGGCGACCAGCAAGTCATGTTTCTTCTGCTCCCAGTCAAGCACATACTGGCCTGCCGGTGTTTCCAGCCACTCTTCGAAACCTTGAATTGACATCGTGATCCGTTTGGAGATTGAGACAATGACAAAAAAATCTGCGGTGGAACTCTTCGCCCTGCCCGCTTTCACGGACAACTATATCTGGGTGTTGCGCCATGCCGGCCAGATCGCCGTTGTTGATCCGGGTGACGCCGCGCCGGTGCGCGATTATCTGGCAAAAAGCGGTGATCGCCTGTGCGCCGTGCTGGTCACGCATTATCACGCCGACCACATTGGCGGCATCGGCGAAATTATCGCGCATCATCCGGCGCCCGTGTATGGCCCGGCCAGCGAAAATATTGCCACGGTCACCCATCCCCTGCACGGCGGCGAACATATCAGCCTGCCCGCCATCGACACCGAACTTGACGTCATCCCCGTCCCCGGCCATACGCTGGGGCATATTGCCTATTATGGGCCAGACATCGGCGATGCGGGCGCAGTGCTGTGCGGCGATACGCTGTTCGCCGCCGGTTGCGGGCGCATCTTTGAAGGCACGCCGGCGCAAATGCACGCCTCTTTAAGCAAACTCGCCGTCCTGCCAGCGCCGACTTTTGTCTATTGCACGCATGAATACACGGCGGCCAACCTGCGTTTTGCGCTCGCCGTCGAGCCGGATAATCCGGCCATCCAGCAACGCAGCAAAGACGTTGCCGTCGCCCGTGCCGCTGGCAAATTCACGGTGCCGACGCAAATTGGCCTGGAACTGGCAACCAATCCCTTCCTGCGTTCCGACGCGCCTGCCGTGCGCGCAGCCGCCGCTGCGCGACTGGGCCATCCGCCGGTGGATGCGCTGGAAACATTTACCGCCATACGCGAATGGAAAAACCATTTCTGAGCCATGTCGTGTAAAGCCCATCAATCAGTATTGGCAACAATCGCAGGATGTGGATAACGGCGCTCAATTGGCGAACGAGGACTATGGTTGATTGTTTCGGTCATCGCTAAGGTATGCCTGAGTTCCAAGGAAAGCCGCGGGCAAAATGTCTCTGCCTCGATATCGAAACCGCCCGCCAGGATAGAACCATCCTTCGGGAAGTTGGCGCTTTCCGCCCCGACACCGATGCACGTGCCCGTATTCCAGGCAAGGCCAAGAATCTCGTCTCCCAGCTCAATCAACTAACGCGGGGGGCTGCTTTCGTCCTCGGCCACAATGTCATCGCCTTCGACCAGCCCGCACTGGCAGTCTTGCATCCTGACCTGGCCCTACATCAACTGCCACTGATCGATACGCTGGAACTCTCGCCAGTCGCTTTTCCGCAGAATCCCTATCATCGGTTGGTCAAGGACTACAAGCTATGTACTACCACCCGCAATGATCCTGTACGGGATGCCGAGCTGGCCTATGAGCTATTTCTCGATCAGGGTGAGGCATTGCAGAAGCGTGTCGAGGAACATTCTGACGAGGCGCTATGCCTGCATTACTTGCTTGCCCAGGAAAACGGCAAAGGTGTGGCGAACTTCTTCGCGACCCTGCGCCGCGCATTGCGCCCAAGCTTGCCAGAGGCTCGGGCCGCCTGGATGCGTGCAACCGAAGGCAAGGTCTGCATTACCGCCCAGCAAGTCATCCGGGATGAGTGGCTCCCACATCCTGACTGGCATAAACCGATTGCTTATGCACTGGCCTGGCTAAGGGTTGCCGGTAGTAACTCAGTACTGCCGCCATGGGTGAGCTTTGCTTATCCAAAGGCTCGCGAGGTGATTAGCGCGCTTCGGGATGTGCCCTGCTCCGACCCGAAATGCTTCTGGTGCAAGGAGCAGCATGATCTGCTGACGGTTCTACCAAGGTACTTTCCCGGCATTACCCAGTTTCGCTCAACACCAACGACAGCGGACGGTCGCTCACTGCAGCAGACCATCGTCGAGAATTGCTTTGCCAACAAACCAACGCTGGCCATTCTGCCCACCGGCGGGGGCAAGTCGCTGTGTTACCAATTGCCGGCTTTGGCACGCTACTACCGTAATGGCAGCCTGACCGTTATCGTCTCGCCTCTGCAGTCTCTGATGAAGGACCAGGTCGATAACCTGGAGAAGCGCGGTATCACCTGCGCGGGTTACTTGAACAGTCTGCTGAATCCGATGGAAAGGCGGGTAATGCTCGACAAACTGCGCTTGGGTGATCTGGGGCTGATTTTCGTTGCTCCTGAGCAGTTTCGCAGTATGGCGTTTGCAAATGCCCTGATGCATCGTGAGATCGGCGCATGGGTGTTCGATGAAGCGCACTGCCTGTCAAAGTGGGGGCACGATTTTCGACCGGACTATCTTTACGTGTCGCGCTTCATCAAGGCGCGTCAGAAAGATACACCGTCGCCGATCTACTGTTTCACGGCCACCGCCAAGCCGGATGTGGTCGAGGATATTCAGAACCACTTCACAAAACGCCTCGGGGTAAGCCTTGAAGTTCTGGCTGGCGGAGTACGGCGCGACAACCTGGCTTATGAGGTTCGCGCGGTAAACCCGCAGGCCAAGTATCCCGAGGTACTCCGTTTGTTGCAGGATGCCCTGCGCGAGGAAGGTGGTGCAATTGTCTTCTGTGCCCGACAGAAGACAGTAGAAGAGCTTGCGAGTTTCCTAAAGGAGGCTGGCCTGGAGTGCGGTTATTTCCATGGCGGGATGCTGCCGACCGAAAAACGGAGCGTTCAGGAAGCTTTTCTGACCGGAGAGTTGCATGTCATTGCGGCCACGAACGCATTCGGCATGGGAGTAGACAAAGCGGATGTTCGTCTGGTGATCCATCTGGATACCCCGGGTTCGCTGGAGAACTATCTTCAGGAGGCCGGACGGGCAGGACGAGACCAGGATCCAGCCCGATGCATTCTGCTCTATGACGATGCCGATCTGGATGTGCAGTTCCGTCTGCTTAAGAATGCGCGGTTAACACAGCATGACATTCACGCCATATTGAAGGCCTTGCGTCAGATCGAGCGCAAGGATCGTAGCGAAGGTTCCGTCGTGGTCACCAGCGGCGAGATTCTGCTCGAAATTCCCGAAAAGCTGCGCATTGATCCCGACGCTTCCGATGCGGATACAAAGGTCAGGATTGCTGTGGCATGGCTCGAAGAGGCAAGACTGCTGGAACGTCATGAGAACCATACCCGTGTGTTTCCCGGCAGCCTGCAGGTAGGCAGTCTGGAAGAAGCGGAAGCTGTTCTCCGCAAAAAGCTGGGTTCCAATACGGCCATCGAGCCTTATCTGGCCATCCTGTCACAGCTCATCCAGGCGGGCGAAGACGAGGGATTGTCGACTGATGATCTGATGCTTGCTACGGGGATGGATTCGCACAAGCTGCAATCGATGCTGCGTGATCTGGATCGCTTGAAGTTGCTTTCCAACGACACCGAAATTGGCGTGACGCTCTATCGCGATCCGGATACGGTCGAGCGGCTAGATACATTGTGCAAGCTGGAAGACGCCCTGTTGGCAAATTTGCGCGAGGCCGCACCCGACGCCGATCAGGAAAACTGGCAGATTTTGAATGTCCGTCGCCTGTGCGACACCTTGCGTCGTGATACCCAGGTCGAATGCGACCCCGAGAAGCTCTCCCGACTCCTCAAGTCATTTGCCGAAGCTTTCGGCGGCGGACCGGGGCAGCGCGGCTTCTTTGCCTTGCGCCCAGCCGGCATGGACAACCGTTACATCAAGCTGCTGCGCAGCTGGCAGGAAATCGAAACAATCCGACAGCGGCGCATGAGATTGGCCAAAGCGCTCGTGACCCAATTTCTGGGCAGACGCCAGGGCAACAATCTTCTCGTTACCTGCCGGCAAGGCGATCTTGAGTCCAGCCTGCAGACCGACATTACCTTGCAGGATCTCGAAATTCGCGACTGGAACATTGCCCTGGCAGCCAGTTTGATCTATCTCGATACCAACGAAGTGCTACATCTATCACGCGGTAAAGCGGTATTTCGCTCGGCGATGAGTATTGCTCTGAATGCCGAGGCCAAGCGGCGCCAGTTTAAGAAATCCGACTACGCCGAATTGAATTTGCACTACAAGGACAAGATCGTTCAGGTGCACGTGATGGCGGAATACGCTCGGCTGGCCTTGGGCAAGGTGCGGGTAGCGATGGAGTTCATCGAAGACTACTTCAGCATGGATCGGAATGAGTTCGTGCGACGCTATTTCGCCGGCCGGAAAGATGTGCTGGAGATGGCAACTACAGAGGCATCCCACCGTCGTATCTTGACCGATCTGCAAAATCCCGAGCAACAGGCTATTGTTGCTGCACCTATCGAGGGCAGTCATCTGGTTCTAGCAGGGCCGGGTTCTGGCAAAACACGCGTCATCGTTCATCGTGTCGCCTGGTTGTTGCGTGAGTGCATGGTTCTGCCGGACGAGATCATGGTTCTAGCCTACAACCGTTCGGCGGCAGTCGAAATCCGGCGCCGACTTTGGGCGCTCGTTGGCCCAGATGCGGGAGGGGTTGTCGTTCAAACGATTCATGGCTTGGCGATGCGGCTGACCGGAACCAGTTTTGCCGTTGCAGCCGAGCGCGGTGAAAAGCCTCAGTTCGATACGGTCATCAAGGCTGCAACTGAACGACTGCGGAAAGCCGAGCAAGGAGACGAGATTGGGCCATCGGTACAACGTGACCGGGTATTGTCAGGTCTTCGCTTCCTGCTAGTCGATGAGTATCAGGACATCAACGGTGATCATTACGAGCTGATTAGCGCCTTGGCGGGTCGGACGCTTAACAGTGAGGAAGATAAGCTGTCCCTGATGGTCGTCGGAGACGACGATCAGAACATCTATGCTTTCGATGGCGCCAGTGTGCGCTACATCCGTCAGTTCGAAGCTGATTACAAGGCACACCGCTATCATCTTGTCGAAAACTACCGTTCGACATCCCACATCATCGATTGCGCGAATCAGCTGATTGCGCGTGCCCGAGAGCGCATGAAGGCTGATCAGGCGATTCGCATCAACCACGCGCGGCGCGATCATCCTGCCGGAGGAGAATATGCAAGCATCGACCCAGTGACCACCGGGCGGGTTCATATTCTCGAAGTCTCAGAGAATTCCAACATTGCTGTGCAAATGGCGCTGGCAGAGCTGGAACGTCTCAATGGATTGAATGGTTCAGCCGCCGAATGGGGACGTTTCGCCGTCATCGCCCGTCGCTGGGATGACCTGGAGCCATTGGCGGCCTTGTGTCGATTGCGAGGGATTCCTGTCCGGCTTTTGCGAGACAACCATGCGCCAGACCTGCATGCCACGCGGGAGGGGGATCAGTTGTTGTCGTTGCTGCGCGAGGAGTTCCGGCAAGCAAGACGGTCGCGTGTGTTGCTGCGGAGCGGCACATTGTCACGATGGTTCAGGCGTCGTCACCGAGCTACAGTCGATAGTCTTATTGAGCATCCTCAACGGGCGTCTTTGGCGCAGTTCATCGTCGAATGCGAGTCGGTTGCACCTGACAGCGAGCAGGTCGTCCAGAATCTGATCGAATCAATCTATGAATATGGTGTCGGTGGCAAGAGTGCCTTGGGTGACCGGCCCAATGGACCGCTGGTTCTGATGACAGCTCATCGAGCCAAGGGCCTGGAATTCGACCATGTGCTGATTCTCGATGGGGGCGGATGGTCCGAAGCCAATGACGAAGAACGGCGTTTATTCTATGTCGCCATGACCCGAGCAAGAAAGACGCTGACTATCTGCGAGAGTGACGGTGGACGTCATGCATTTTTGCGTGATCTTGATAAATTGCCATTACGCTTCAGACCCAGTGGGTTTGTTGCAGATCCAAGGCTCTCACATCGTACTTGGATTGGTGATCCTGAGCAGATCGTACTGTCCTGGCCAGGTTATTTTTCGGCGAGAGACCCGATTCACAAAGCTATCACATCACTTGAGATTAATAGCCCATTAGAACTCCGCCCTCGAACAGATGGAAAGCCTGGTTGGGAGTTAACCAATTCGTATGGAGTCGCCGTTTCCCGGATGGCACAGAAATTCAAGCCACCACCAGGGAAAATCATTGAGGTACGCGTATCTTCAATCTTGGCAAGGAAGGCAAAGGATGGAGATGCAGGAAATCTTAAGTGCAGGAGTTGGGAGCTAATCGTGCCCGAGATTGTGTATGTGCTTTAAACATCTTTGCGGAAGGTAGTCATTTGAGAAGGCTGCGGTTTGACCTGCCGCTGACAGATAGCTAAGATGCAACACCCGGCCCAAGATACCCAAGGTGCCGTATTGCCGTATTGCCGTATCGCCCGCTGGGTTTCCCATTTTTGGTGCGTAATCTTTCCCGAATTCCTCTTGGCAGCGGCCTGGCCGCATGCTGACTATCTTCCGGTTCCCTACTGACTGATGCGTTTATTCTTATCCTGTATTTTTTTCTCG
>WOYI010250638.1_pt1 | contig 13913 bp, 9 predicted proteins | sample 6423411 | NCBI WGS metagenome assembly WOYI01 (sample SAMN13441803, study PRJNA592873) | oil field metagenome | biome: oil field; feature: oil-well bore; material: oil-contaminated soil; isolation source: oil-contaminated soil from oil-well borehole | place: Germany: Wietze | collected 2016-10-18 ...
AAAGATATCCAAAACTCGAACCCTGCCTGTTGCAAATGTAATAAAAAATTGCATCAGAAGAGATCAGGAAATGAAGCTGTTTTGGTTATAACGGAAACTGAAGGGTGATGCGGGTGCCCTCGCCATTGGACGAGACCGATATGGTTCCCTTGTGCAGCAACATCATCTGACGGCAGAGACTCAGTCCTATACCTGACCCGCCGGACTTGGTGCTGTAAAAAGGAATAAACACTTTCCCCATCGCTTCGGCCGAGATGCCACAACCATTGTCGGTGACGGTGATCCTGACACTATCTCCCTCCTGTCGTGCATCAATCTGAATCTGCGGAACAGGAATCTGAGCTGTTGCCTCGTTGGCGTTCCGCAGCAGGTTGATCAGCATCTGATCCACCATGTTGCGGTCAGCACGAAAGACCAACTGTTCCGGATAGCAACTGTAGGTGAAACAGATCTGATCGGCCTCGACAAGCTGCTGCAGCGATTTGAACAGATCGGCTACACGGATGGGCTGCATCACAGGTTGCGGTATCCTGGTCAGCTTACGGTAGTTCTCCACAAAGGTGAGCAACCCGGCACTCCGACGGTGAATGGTCTGCATGGCGCGTTGCATGTTCCGGCACTCCTCATCGCTTTGAAACGACAATGCCTCCTCTTTTCCCAATGTTTCTGAAAGGGAGATAATGGGAGCGATGCTGTTCATGATCTCATGAGTAAGCACACTGATCAGCTTCTGCCAGGCCTCTGTCTCCGCCTCATCCATATAGGCATGCTGGGCCTGCTCGCGAAATTGTTGCAACGCTTCGTCCATCTCTTTCGACAAGCGGTTAAGCTCCTCTTCCGAACTGTTTTGCGGATAGTGAAAGGAGTAATCGGCGTGCCGGATGCCGGAGATCATCTGCTCCATCCGTGTGATCAGTCTCCTTCTGTCGCGGTAGAGTGAGATGGATACAACCATGATAACAATCAACACAAGGAGCGTGGAGAAATAGAGTGTATGAAGAAAAAGCCATGCCGCTGACAGCGACAACAACACGATAGCCGCTATCCTGATCATGTAGACATATCGGGATGGAATCTTCATCTTACGGGTTCGACTGTTTGTTGATTTTCCGATAAAGGGCAAATCTTGAGATCCCCAACAGGTCGGCAGCCTGGTTCATATTTCCTCCAGCCTGCTTCAATGCCTGATCGATGGCCTGTCGCTCCAGCTCCTCCAGGTTCAGATTTTCTCTTTTTCTGTTCGTGGTGACAGGTGTTAGCAGAATGTCATCGGCATAGAGCGTATAACCGGATGATAGAATTACAGCCCGTTCCATGGCGTGCTGAAGTTCCCGCACATTGCCCGGCCAGGGGTACTCCTTCAATTTCCGTTGTGCCGAAGTGGCGATGCTCCTGATCTCTTTCTGATACTTGCGACAATATTTCTCCCGGAAAAAATCGGCCAGCAGCAGGATATCACTGCCTCTCTCACGCAACGGTGGGATGTGCAATTCAATGGTGTTGATGCGGTACAACAGGTCGCGACGAAAATCACCACGCTCCGTCATCTCATGAATATCGGCGTTGGTGGCGCTTATGAGCTGCACGTTGATGGGGATGGGGCGGGTAGCACCCAGGCGGATCACCTCCCTTTTCTCAATCACCGTCAGCAGCTTCGATTGCATCTGTGGCGACAGGTTACTGATCTCATCCAGGAAAAGAGTCCCTTCAGAGGCAATCTCAAACCGCCCCTGCTTCTCATTTTTAGCATCGGTGAAGGCGCCTTTCTCATGCCCGAAGAGCTCGCTCTCGAACAACAATTCCGGTATACTTCCCAGATCGATGTGCACAAAAGGCTTATCAGCACGGGGTGACACATGCCAGAGCAGATTGGCAATCAGGTCCTTCCCAGTACCATTCTCGCCCAGCAACAGGATATTGGCATCGGTACCCTTTAGCTTGTCGATGGTGTTGTATAATGTCTGCATCACCTCACTCTCACCCACGATCTCAGGGATAGGGGGCCTGTTGCTTTCGAGGGCCGACACCTGTTTACGAAGCTTTGAAACTTCGTTTCTGCTTTTGCTCAGCTGAAGAGCGGCAGAAACAGTGGCCAACAGCTTCTCACTCTCCCACGGCTTGGGAATGAAATCGGTGGCACCCGCCTTGATGGCTCTCACCGCCTTCTCGGTATCGCCATAGGCAGTGATAAAGATCACCACAGCCTGAGGATCCCTGCTGCGGATCTGCTCCAGCCAGTAAAAGCCCTCCTGTCCGCTGCTGGCATCCTGATGGAAGTTCATGTCGAGCAGGGTCACATCGGGATGATACGATTCCATGAAGTCAATGATCCGCTCCGGACGCGTGGTTACCTTCACTTTCTCCACGTGCGGCTGCAGAAGAAGATTGAGTGCGAAGAGAATATCTTCGTTGTCATCTACGATCAGTATCTTGCCTTCCTTGTTCAACGCTGTCCTGTTTACTGCACAAATATAGACTAATTATTCGTTGCAACCTGTGTGAAATCGAACATTTTTTGTGCGATAATGCACACTCATGATCGATAAAGAAACTCGTATGTCACTCATATACTTATTTTTACATATTTGGCACGTCATTTGATTGACTTGTAATGTATGAAATTCATTCTACTCTTTATTCTTTTTTTATTCTGCACAGGGCAATTAAAAGCGCAGGACACGCTTCGACTCACGTTGGAGGAAGCGGTCGCGCTTGCCCGTGAACAATCACCCCAGGCAGTGGCAGCGCGTCATCAGTACCGCGCCGCCTACTGGAACTGGCGCACCTTCAAAGCTGACTACCTGCCAAGCCTCTCCTTCAACAGTTACAGCTCCCTCAACCGTTCCATCAGTCCCGTCACCCTGCCGGACGGGAGTGACAGCTTCCTGCACAGGAACCAGCTGCTCAACGAGGGGAGCCTCACCATCAACCAGAATATCGCACTCCTGGGAGGGAGCCTCTTCCTGGAGACAGGTGTGCAGCGGCTCGATCTTTTCACCGACAAGAGACACTCTTTTAAGTCGACGCCCATAGTGATTGGCTACTCGCAAAACCTGTTCGGCTACAACCGGCTGAAGTGGGACAGAAAGATTGAACCGGCACGCTACAAACAGGCACAGAAAAGCTACCTGGAGACGCTGGAACTGGTGGCAGCCATGGCGGCCAATAAGTTTTTCGCACTGGCCACGGCACAGAATAAGTTGCAATCGGCCAACTACAACTATGCGGCAGCAGACACTCTTTTCCGCTACGCAAAGGGAAGATACGATATCGGCACCATCACCGAGAATGAGATGTTGCAGCTGGAGATCAATCACCTCACGGAACAGAGCAACCGGCTGAACGCCGGTATCGAAGTAGACAACGCCATTCTGGAACTGCGTAGCTTCCTGGGCATCCGCGAAAACGTGGTCCTTGTGGCGGTAGTCAGCAGTGATCTGCCCGTTTTTATGGTTCCTGTGGCCGATGCACTTCATTTTGCCTGGCAGAACAGTCCCGACATTGAGTGGTATGCCCTGCAGCAGCTACAGAGTGAGAGCAGCGTGGCACAAGCAAAGGCATCGCGGGGACTGAAGGCGGATCTCTATATGCAGGTGGGATTGACACAGACGGCCACGCGGCTGAATGACGCCTACCGCAATCCGATGGATCAGCAGCTGGTGAGCCTCAATATCCACATCCCCCTGGTTGACTGGGGCGTGGGCAAGGGACGTGTGGAAGTAGCCCGCAGCAACCTGGAAAAGACAAAGACAGAGATCGCACAGGCACGCACCGACTTCGAGGCCAACGTAATCAAGCTGGTGAAACAGTTCAACCTGCAGGCGGGCAAGGTGACCATCGCACAAAAGAGATCGGATCGTGCTGCACGCAGAAACGAGGTAGCATACCGTCTTTACCTGTTGGGTAAGTCTACCCTGCTCGACCTGAATGCGGCCATCGCCGAGAAAGACAGCTCACAGCGTGACTACATCAGCGAGATGCAAAACTACTGGAGTCTTTACTACGCCCTGCGGAGCATCACCGGATATGACTTTCAGTTGAACTGCCCTATCTTTGTTGCGGTACAGGAATTTTAAAAATGGACATGACATGAACCACTCAGCCCATACCGACACCTATCATGAATCGCGCGATTCATCGATGGACAAGAAACTACCCAGGAAATCATTTTTGCGGAAACATAGATACCCTCTTCTGGCAGGAGCATCTTTTATCATTTTCCTTGTTTATGTGATGATCAATTTATCAGGAGGACGGAAACAGCGGATAGGCAGGGAGAAGATCACCATTGCCGAAGTGACGGAATCACACTTTCTCGATTGGGTGGATGCCGAAGGGATTGTGCAGCCGATCCTCACCATCATGCTGAACACCCAGGAGGCAGGCATCGTGAAGGAGATCGTGGCTGAAGAGGGGGCGATGATGCAAAGGGACGAGCTGATCCTGATCCTTCAGAACCCTGAGCTTGAAAGAGTTATTGAGGAGCAACAGGAGGAATGGGAGAAACAGCATATACTTTATCAGGAGAAAAAGGTGGAGATGGAGCAGAAATCGATACTTTTGCAACAGCAGGCACTACAGGCACGTTATGAGTTAAGTCGGTTGGAGAAAGACCTTCAGCTCGGAGAGGAGGAGTTTCGGATGGGGGTGAAGAGCAAAGCACAGCTCGATGTGCAGCGTGAGGAGTTCGATTATAAAACTAAAAGCACACTGCTGCAACTGGAAGGATTGAAGCAGGACAGTGCTGCCACCCTGCTGCGCTGCGAACTGATGGACAGAGAGCTGGAACGCGCCTGGAAGAGCGCGGCACTTGCCCGGGCTCGGATGGACAATCTGGAGGTAAGGGCTACCGCAGAGGGGCAGCTCAGCTTCCTCAACGTCACCCCTGGTCAGCGCGTGGGGCCCTCAGAGCATATCGGAGAGATCAAGGTGATGGACAACTTCAAGATCCATACACAGCTGAGCGAATATTACATTGACCGGCTGAGGGTGGGGCTGCCTGCTTCTGTAACCTATCAGGGTACCCAATTCCCGTTACGGGTATCGAAGGTGGTGCCCGAGGTGAAGGATCGGCAGTTCCGGGTGGATCTGGTCTTCACGGACGATCAGCCGGATAACCTGCGCATCGGCAAGAGCTACCGCGTGCAGATAGAGCTGGGACAACCAGAGACAGCGCTGGTGATGCCGCGGGGTGATTTTTTCCAGCACACCGGCGGACAGTGGATCTACAAGCTGAACAGAGAGGGTGATAAAGCGGTGAAGACGCCAATCGCCATTGGCCGGCAAAACCCGGTGCAGTATGAGATTCTGAGCGGCCTGGAGCCCGGCGATCGGGTGGTAGTGAATGGGTACACCCATTTCGGAGATGCCGATGAGCTGGTGATCCATTAGAAAAGAATGAACACACTAAAATTATATACAATGAAAACATCAACATTTATCGCTCTGTTCGTCGCCTTGTCGACAACTATGTTTGCACAGCTCAAAGTGGTGGATATTCCTCCGGTCATGCATAGCAATACCACATCGGTGGAGATCCATCGGGTAACACTAACCGATACAGCCACGGTATTGGATATCGATGCCTTCTTCCGTCCGGGATGGTGGATCAAGATTGCTTCTGGCAGTTATTTACTGGCAGATGGCAAAAAATATATGATCCGCGGTGGGGAAGGGATTAAAATCGATTCGCTTTTCTGGATGCCCGCCTCGGGTGAAGCTTCGTTCAGGCTGACGTTCGAACCTTTGCCGTACAATACCCGGACGTTCGACTTTATTGAAAGCGATTGCGAGGATTGCTTCAAGATATGGGGAGTGGATCTGGTCAACGCTTCTGTCACCCTACCGGAGATTCCTGCTGAGTATCTTCATCCCCGTCAGGCGGAAAAAGAGATAACGGTAAGACTGGAGAAGGGTATAGCCAGGATCAGCGGAAAGCTCCTGGGGTACTCCTCCCGGTTCGATATGAAGGCCCGGCTGATTTATACGAATCCCATCACCACAAAAGAGGAAACATTTCCTCTTACACTGAATGATGATGGTACTTTTCATGCCGGGATTGAAATGTACAGTCCCTCTCATATTCGTTTGGGATATGACTCCCCGCAATCGGAATACTTTTGGCTGATAGCTGCACCCGGCGAAGAAACCAAACTACTTGTCAACCTTCCGGAGGCTAACAGGAGAAGAACCCGGCTACACAGAGAATCGCCCGGCTACGGCAAGAAGCTGATGTTTGCAGGCTATCAATCTGCGTTGAACGATGAATTGAATAGCGGTGCTCTCATCAAAAACATCTATACAGACGACTTCATGTCAATAATTGCAGGCATGTCACCTGTCCAATATCAGGAATATATTCTGAACAGGTATCACCAGGCAATTGCCGACAACAATGCCCAAAATGTTTCTTCCCTCGCGAAGAAGATCTCGAACATGCAACTCGCTTTTGAAGTGAACAACTACATGTTGAATATGGAAAGTTACCTGATACAGGCTTATATGGATAAAAACAAGGTGTCGTGGGAGGAAGCTACAAAATCGATCGGTTCACTTGAAAAGCATGAGGGAATTAACGATTATCTGCAACAGATACCCTATCCGCAGAATGATTGCGACGTGCTATTGGTGCAAAATCTTCCTTATTACATGGATATGATAAGTTATGTCAGGGAACCCAATATTGACAAATTCGCTTACTTCCATTATCTGATTGCTTCTGAAAAGGTGAAGCCTGAAGACCGCGGTATCTTGTCAGATTTCATACAAAAGAGCAGTGAAGAAGAGGTCATGCCTGATTCAACCGTTGTCTCCATTGTAAATGGTTACCGGGATCTACAGGCAAAATTCCTGGAAGAAATAAGTGGCGTTAAATACCTTTCGAAGGCATGGAATACCGACAACTGTTTTCTTTTCGACCTGTTAAGTGTAAACAAGATCAGCAAGATGATGGAGGATTTTTACCCCTTAACCGACGAACAGAAAAGAGAAATCAAAGCTTTCGATCCGGTCATACAGGAAGTCCTCCTTGAGGAAAACAGCAAACTGCTGGCAAAAATTGAAGAGAACAAGCAAAAAACTGGTTACACGGTTCTCGACGTGCCTGACGTGCCGAACGAGGAGCTGTTCACCGAGATGGTCAAACCCTTCAGGGGGAAAGCGGTGCTGGTGGATGTGTGGGCTACCTGGTGCGGTCCCTGCCGGGCAGCAAATAAAGCGATGGAGCCGCTCAAGGCACAGCTGGCGGACAAGGATATTGTTTACCTCTACCTCTCGGGTGAGGATTCCCCAATAAAGACCTGGGAAAATATGATTCCCGACCTAAAGGGATATCATTACCGGTTGAACAGTGCCGGTTGGGAATTCTTGTGTGAAGCATTGAATGCCCGTGGGGTACCCACCTATATCGTGCTGGACAAAGAGGGAAAGCAAATGTTCCATTCTGTCGGCTTCCCGGGCGTAGAAACCATGAAAAGTGAACTGACCAAAGCATTGGGAGAGTAGCACAGTCATGATCCTGCATTACCTGAAAATAGCATGGCGTAACTTGCGCAGGTACAAGACGCAGACAATCATCAGCATCGTTGGATTGACCATAGGTGTGGTATTCTTCACGTGCGGGTACCATTGGTACACCTACGAAACCACGTACGACAGTTTTTACCCGAATTCAGACAGGATATACCGTGTATATGGCGTACATAAGAATGCCAATAAACAGTATGACCAAGGGTTTGTTCCGTACATTGCTGTGGAAAAACTGAGAAACGCTTTTCCCGAGATTGAAGAGGTGGCGATTCAATTCCCTAATTTAGGGTCGTCTTTCAAGTACAACGACAAGAACCTGGGATATCCCAAGTTGATGTTTGTGGATGAGAATTTCTTCCGGATGTTTCCGCCAAAAGTTATATTAGGAGAACTGGATAACAACAGATTAAAAGAGAATGAAATCATCATCACCGAATCGTTTGCCCGCAAGCATTTCGACAATCCCGGCAACGCGATCGGGAAAACGTTGATTTCGGGTTACGACGAATCATATATCATTAAAGCAGTAATTGAGAACCCTCCGGGAAATACCCTCTTTCAATGCGAGGGTTATGTTCTTGATACTTCTACTTCTGTATTTTCCAAAATGGCGGATGAAGCCGCCCAATGGCGTGATTTCATGGATGCCAAGCCATTCTTTCTCCTGCATGCCAACACCGATATCCAAAAATTCCGCGAAAAACTACGAACCTTCGCGATTGATAATGATTATAACGATGATCTCCTGTTCGAGATAGTGCCCTTGTCTCAGGTAAGCCGGGTGATCGTTGACCCGTTCAATAAAGAGTCATTCGATATCAGGTATATCCGGGCTTTCACGCTTGCCGGAATATTGCTGCTCTTTGCTGCTTTTTTTAACTACCTGAATATACTGATCAACACGACGTTTACCCGGGTACGGGAGATGAATCTGCGACGTGTTACAGGGGCATCGGCCATCGATATCTTTTGGCAACTGTTCGTGGAGATGACATTGTTGATCGCTGTTGTCGCTTTTCTTTCGCTTTCTGCCATTGAAGCTACCACGCGTCTGTTCGAAAGTGTTTTTTCCACGGTGATCATTTCCGGAAAGGTGTACACCACTCTGTTGGTCACTGTCGGCATTGTCGCCTTTTTACTCTACCTGATCGCATATCTTTTCTTATACCGGTTTATACAAAAAACATCCTACAAGAAACAGTTTTCATCGAAAATAAAATTTTCGTACGGAAGATTCAGCCTTGTGTTGCAACTTGTTGTCAGCCTCTTCTTTATAACCAGCGCGTTCCTGTTTTACCGGCAGGTAAGCTTTATGGAACAAGCCAATTGGGGATTCAACAAGGATAATCTGTTGCAAATTAAGATGAATGTGGGTGATAGAAAAGGGCTCATGCGAGCGGTGAGCCAATTGCCAATGGTGGAAAGTATTATTGAGACCGACTATTTCACCATCCTCCAAAACAACGATCAGATGGGGGCGGTTGGCATGACAGGGGTCGAATGGGAAGGTAGGCCGGAGGGTTACAATCCTACTTTTCAGATAATAGGGGTTGGTGAAAACTTCATAAGGAACTTCGAATTAACCATCATTGAAGGGCGCGATTTTACTGATGGAGATTTTGTATCCAGAAATGGCAGTCAAACCGATAAAATAATTATCAATGAGACAGCTATAAGCGCGCTTGGAATAGCACATCCTATCGGCAAAAAAATAATAATTCCCGCTAACTGGTTCAGCAAAGACGGAAGAGGGAAAGAGGAGTTCGAGGTAATTGGGATCGTAAAAGATTTTCATACGATCGGCCTGCAAAACAGCATTCCACCTCTGTTTATAAAAGGAGTCCGGTTGAAATCGCAAGGTGCTGTAAACTATGTCCGTGTAACAGAGGGGATGGAGCAAGAGGGCATAGACGCTATCCGTAGGATTATTCCTGAATTCAGGCCGGATAACGAAAATGATATACTTGTGAAAACGATGAGCTCGTTGTTGGATGAGTTAAGCAAAACCGAACAAGATCTTTTGAGACTCTTTCTCACGGTATCGCTGCTCTCGATCCTGGTCGCTGTTTTTGGCATTTACTCCGTGTCGCAACGCGAGACACAACGGCGACGAAAAGAGATTGCTATCCGGAAGACGGCAGGAGCACAAACAAAAGAAATAATAGTCCTTTTTCTCCGTGAATACCTGGGTATTACATTTGTTGCTTGTGCCGTAGCTCTGCCCATTGCGGGCATTTTCATGCATCGGTGGCTTCAGAATTTCGCATACCGCATCTCCATCACCTGGTGGATGTTTGTCCTCGTGATAGTCGCAGTATCCCTCGTCGTGTTACTCACGATCATCAGCCAGGTGACCCGTGCTGCCAGTCAGAATCCCGCAGAAGCGGTGAAGACAGAATAAAAAATTATAAACAAACAGATAAATACCTTATGATTCAAACAGAAAATCTGCAGAAGATCTTCCGCACCGATGAGGTGGAGACATGGGCATTGAATGAGGTGAACATCGGAATTAATGAGGGCGAGTTTGTCGCTGTGATGGGACCATCGGGATGCGGGAAAACTACGCTTCTGAATATCCTGGGGTTGTTGGACAATCCTACATCAGGGCGTTATTTCCTGAACGGGACCGATGTATCGAAATTCACCGAAAATCAGAGGACAAGTCTGCGCAAAGGAGTGATCGGCTTCGTCTTCCAGAGCTTCAACCTGATCGAAGAACTGAACGTCTATGAGAACATTGAGCTGCCGCTCCTATACATGAAGATCGGAGCATCGGAGCGAAAGCGTCGTGTAAAGGAGGCGATGGACCGGATGGCTATCTCACATCGTGAGAAGCATTTTCCACAGCAGCTGTCAGGGGGACAGCAACAGCGCGTGGCCATTGCCCGTGCCGTGGTGGCCGACCCAAAGCTGATACTTGCCGACGAACCCACGGGAAACCTCGACAGCCGCAACGGTGCCGAGGTGATGAAGCTGCTCACCGAACTGAACCGTGAAGGAACCACCATCGTGATGGTCACCCACAGTCAGCACGATGCCGGTTACGCCAATCGTGTCATCAACCTGTTCGACGGAAAGGTGGTCCCTGAGGTTGTATTGTAACAACAAAAACAGGATGATCGATAAAGGAGAGGTATGACGGACATATTGCCAATGCGGTCAGGGTTTATCGTGTTTTTTAATGACTCCGCAGGTGTGCTGGTGATGCAGCGAAGGCTCGAGCAGTACACCAGACGGGTATCCATGGAAAGGTGGCACTTTGCCGGTCTGTTGCTGCTGATGGTACTTTTGATGCTGACAGTGTGCTCTTTCAGGTTGAGAAGGCCGCACAGGAGAATCCAGCAGAGGTGATGAAATCGGAATAGCTAAATATGACTTGCAGATGCTTTCAACGACGATAAAATTTATCCTACGAAACTGGCTGTGCAACAGGACGTTCACGCTCATCTCCATTGTTAGTCTAACAGTGGGGATTGCTTGTACCGCACTGTTGATCTCATTCGTTTCATACGAATATGGGATTGAGAAAAACAACCCCAACCGCGACAGAATGGTGTGGGTGATGCAGGATATGCCGTCCTATCCGGGTGAAAAAGTGGCTTATATGAGCAGTGGAATACCACAACAGTTGAAAGAGAAATTTCCCGAGGTAGGAAACTACCTACAACTGAACAGTTTTGACACGAAATACATCGAAGTGAACCACCAGCATTTTGAGCCGATGGAGATTCTCAACGTTGATCCCTCTTTCCCTGAGTTTTTCCCGTTCGAGTTGCTTTATGGTTCCTGGAACGCGTTCAACAATCCGCAATCGATCGTGATCAGTGAAATGCTGGCACAAAGGTATTTCGGCCATGAAAATGCTTTGGGAAAAGAGATCACGGTCTGTATAAATGATGGTTTCGGTTCCGAGAAATTGCAGCTGTACACGGTTGGAGCGGTCACGAAAAACCGCCCTCAGTCGGCCATTATCTTCGATGGGCTTGTCTGTGACCCCGACAACAACTGGGGCGGTCCCACGCTCTTGTTGATGCCGGAAAACACGGACCTGCACCTGTTTGAAGAAAAGGTGAAGAACAGCGGGATTCCGACACTGGCCGGTGGACAGTATTATTTCATCTCATTCCATACAGCCATATCATCCACCTACGATCAGCAAGAACTCAGTTACTGGCATTATCGTAAAAACAGCTTGCTGGTAACCGGGTTGATTTCCGCGATCCTGGTGTTCCTTATTGCGGTGTTCAATTATGTGAACATGAGTTTCTCACGCCTTCTGCAACAGGTAAAAACCATTCAAACGCAGAAACTGATGGGTGCTCTCCCCTCCAATGTACGGATGCAGATATTCCTGGATACTTCCCTTGCCGTTTTCATCTCATTTGTACTGGCAATCGTGCTGATGTACGATTTGTTGCCGGTTTTCAACCAGGTGGTGTCAGCCGATTTTTCATCAAAATACTTTTTTAGCATAGACTTTTTCCCGCTGCTGATATTGTTGCTTTTATTGCTGACGATTATTCCGGCGTGGATCATGAGTCGGAAAATCAGTCGCCTGTCAGTAAGCGATTACCGCCAGTTTACTGTAACCCGCAAAAACCGATGGATTGGCGCATTGGTTACCGTTCAGTTCGTCATTTCCCTTACCCTTATCATCGCCAGCATCACTGCTTACCGGCAGGTTAATCTGGCAAGACATAACGGGAACCGGTACCAGAATCTGATTGAAATCAACGAAGTGATGGAACTTCATGAACTTCAAGAACTTGCAAACCGAATCAAAAATATCCCGGGCGTATCAGCAGTATCCATTGGAAACCTTCCCTTGATGAACTCATGGATCATGCACGGTTCGTTGCGGAAAGAGACTGGAGAGGAAATTGAAACGATGATCCTGCAACTATCGGGAGATGAAGAGTTACTACACATACTCAACCTCCGGCAACTGTCGGGTGACGACTGGAAATCATTGTTCCAAACCAATCCACATTCGGTGCTGGTGACCAAAACGTTTGCCGATATATTGGGCAAATCGGTCACGGAGTTAACGAACGTACCCTTGTCGAACTATTTTGATTCGGGTGATTCGCTATTGATTGTTGCAGGCGTTATTGAAGATTTTCACTTCAGTTCCCTGGAAGACAAAACGATACCAATCGTGTTCGGTCAATATGCCCACGTTTCCGGATACAGCAGTACCCTGCGCATCAGACTCAGAGAAATGAACAATCCCGAAACCCTTTCCGCCATCAGGTCGGCATGGCAGCAAAGCTTTCCCGAAACTGATTTCACCTATATCGACACCTACGGCATTTTTGTGAAGCGAAACAACAAAATCTTCGAAATGTGGCGACTGCTCAACATGTACTCATTCATTAGCATTCTGCTCACCTGTTTCGGGTTGTTCGGCGTCACATTTTATGCCGTAAGACAGCGCACCAAGGAAATTGGCATCCGTAAAATAAATGGAGCTCGTACTCCTCAGATTTTGTGGCTGCTGATGAAACCGATGTTTGTGTGGATGACAGTGGGATTTGTGATCGCAGTTCCATTGGCCTGGTGGTTTATCGAAAAATGGTTGCAGCAGTTCGTTTATCGGGTGAATGTAACTACCGGTTCATGTATTCTCGCATTGATATTGGTTGCCTGCATCACAATTCTGACTGTTGGCTGGCACCTGTGGCGCACCGCAAATGCAAATCCGGTAAAAAGTCTGAAAGCAGATTGAATCAAAAAATGATTCAAATTATTTTTGCCATTCCCAACACGTTTGGATGTTTAACCCACATTGCAGCTAACCAAAACTAACTCCCTGTACCGTCGCTTACTTATTTTTTCAGGAACGATTTGGGGGACTACGGATTTTTTACCTGATGAAAGGTTTTTCATCATATCCCAGTGCCTTGTATATCATCCTTACTTTGGGTTCAGGAAGTGAACATTTTCGGATCGACACGGATTCCTCGTCGGTATTGACAAGGTGAGTGGTAACCATTTTCTGTGTATTCATTATTCGAACAATCTCTTTCCTCTCACGTGTGATCCCTGTTTGTTTCAGCTGAAAAAGGATCGTACTTACCAGTTGGTAGGCCAACAGTCCAAGGTGAAGATGAGCCATTGTAGCCTCATCCGTTTTATTAAACACGGGGCGCAGGCTCAGATCTCCTTCAGAGCCAATGACTTCTTTCGGATTTGCAGACCCTGGGGCGCTTTTGTCAATCGCTAACGTTTCTTGTTAATGTCAACTCGGCACAAGAAGGGACTCGCATCATTACAGCTTAATATCATGCCCGACATACATAAAACCCACAGATCGTTGATTTACAATGTGAGAACAAAAAGAAAGTATTCTTTGACATATTGGAAAATTGAAATTTTGATTA
>WOYI010494182.1_pt1 | contig 13905 bp, 13 predicted proteins | sample 6423411 | NCBI WGS metagenome assembly WOYI01 (sample SAMN13441803, study PRJNA592873) | oil field metagenome | biome: oil field; feature: oil-well bore; material: oil-contaminated soil; isolation source: oil-contaminated soil from oil-well borehole | place: Germany: Wietze | collected 2016-10-18 ...
CCCAAAATGGCGCTTTCCGGGAAATACTTCCGGCCATCTTTCAGGCTGGGGTTGCTGGGAATGTTTGAACCCCAATTTACCACTGCCGCTTCTATCCCAGAAAAACGGTAAAGGTTAAGGTCGTCTTTGCACATGTGCAAAAAATTGTATTTGAAAGCCCGGTTGGCACACTCCATGACTTTTTCATCCCATGGGCGCACCCATTGCGTGTATTCGGCATCGGAAATGAGGTAGCGTTCGCCCCCCAAGGCTGAATAGTAAATGCCATCCAAGCCGGTGGTACTGACGCTGTCAATCAAATTGCAGAGAGCATCGGTAACGATCTCAAAAATGTGGCTCATCGCTTTGGGATCCTCCCTCAGCAGACTGGCCAAAAAATCTGCGCCTTCGGTGTACCCGTCTGCGCCGCCCCGGGCATGCCAGGTTGAAGCCCAGGTGCCGTGCAGGGTGAGCAGGCTAAAGGCTTTGCCGCCCAGACCATCCACCACCCGCTTGGTAATTTCGGTTTGCCTGGTGATGAACTGCGGGTGCTTGCCGATAGGTTTGATCTTCAGCCAATCCTTGGCGTGCTTGATTTCGTGGGTAAAAGGAAAAAGATTCTCATTCATCACTTTCAGAATGTCGACCTGGGTCTCTTCATGAAAGCGCAAATGGTTTTCGACGGTTTCTTCCACACTGTCAAAACTTTTGGGGTCAAAATGGTACCAAAAACCGGTTGGCAACTGGTCCACTTCCTGGCCTTTAATCGCGGCAATTACGCGTTCTTTGCTGTTCATTTATGCTCCTTGGCAATGGCTTGTTTTGGTTCTTACTTTACCTGAAACCCAAGCCTGGTAGAAGAGCACACCTTCTACGCGCCCAGGTAAGCCCTGCGAACTTCTTCGTTCACCAGCAGGCTTTCACCGCTGCCTTCCAGGCTGATTTTGCCGGTTTCAAGCACATAACCGCGATCTGCCACCGAAAGCGCCATTGAAGCATTCTGCTCAACAAGGAGGATGGTGATGCCATCCTTACGGATGCGGGTGATGAGCTCAAAAATATTCTCGACGATGTTCGGCGCCAGGCCAAGCGAAGGCTCATCCAGGATAAGTAGTTTGGGTTCCATCATCAGGCCCCGCCCGATGGCCAGCATTTGCTGTTCACCGCCAGAAAGCGTGCCGCCGCCCTGGTTAAGGCGTTCCTTTAGCCTGGGGAAGAGTGTGTAGACTCGGTCGCGTGCTTCTAGCGATCGTTGCTTTTCGTAGCGCGGGTTGGCAATCGTGCCGACTTTCAGATTCTCATCCACGGTCAACTCAGGGAAGATTTTGCGGCCTTCAGGCACGTGGGAAATGCCCATGCGGGCAATGTTGTGCGGTTTCATAACCGTAATATCTTGGCCTAAAAAAGTAATCTTGCCTTCTGTTTTCTTAACCATGCCCGAGATGGACATTAGTGCGGTGGTCTTACCAGCCCCATTGGAGCCGATCAGAGTGATGATCTCACCTTCATCTACATGAAAGTTGATACCGAGCAAGGCATGGATATGGCCGTAATCAACCACTAAATTTTCAACCGTCAACAAGCTCATGCCGCCGCTCCCTTCCGCCCCACCAAAAGCCCCTTGCCAAAGTAAGCCTCGTTAACACCTTTATCTTCGCGCACTTCTTCTGGGGTGCCTTCGCAAATCTTTTGGCCAAAGTTGAGCACAAGAATGCGGTTGCAGGAATTCATGACAAACCTCATATCGTGCTCGATGAGCGCGATGGTATAGCCTCTCTTGTTGAGGTCGATGACGAAGTGCATGAGTTCCTGTTTTTCCAATTGGTTCATGCCAGCTGCAGGTTCATCGAGAAGCAGAAGTTTTGGCCCTAATGCCAGCGCTCGGGCAATTTCAACTTTGCGCTGCATACCGTAGGAAAGGTTGCCGGCTTTTGTATCCTTGAAGGGCAGCAAGCCCAGCGAATCCAGCACCTTCAAACCTTCTTCGCGAATCAGCTGCTCGTCGCTTTTATATGCGGCAGTATGCAGAATAGCATCTGCGAGGCCGGTCCTGGTTTTGGTTTGAAAGCCAATAAAGACGTTTTCCAAAACGCTCATGTATTTGAAAAGGCGGATGTTCTGAAATGTGCGTGCCATGCCCAGTCGGGCGATTTGTTCCGGCTTTTGGCCGACCAGCGAGTGGCCGTCAAAGGTGATTTCACCGGTGGTGGGCTTGTAGACCCCCGAGCAAATGTTAAAGAAGGTGGTCTTGCCGGCACCATTCGGGCCGATAATGCCAAAAATATCGCCCTCGTTGATGATCATATCCACATTGTCAACTGCCTTGAGGCCGCCAAAGTGTTTGCTGACGTTATTTGCAACCAGGAGCTGGCTCATGCGGTCCTCCGCTTTTTCAGCCCAAGGCGTTCAAGCAAATCTGCGCCTGTGCGGTCATCCGCCAGCATCGAGTCTGATGCACCGATAATTCCTTGCGGCCTGATCCACATCATCACCACGATCAGCAAGCCGTAGACAACCAGGCGGTAAGCACTGACAGGTCGCAGCAGTTCGTTAAGGATGTTCACTACGAAGGATCCCAAAACCGGCCCGCCCAAGGTGCCCATGCCCCCAATAATGGCCATTGAAAGAATGTTAAAGCCTTCATCCAGGGTGAAGGTATTCGAGTCCACATAGTTGATGTAAGGCGCGTAAATCGCCCCCGCCAGGCCAGCCCAGAAAGCGCCGTAAGCAAAGTTCATGGCTTTGTATTTAACCAGCTCAACTCCCAAAGATTGGGCGGCTTGCTGGTCCTCGCGGATAGAAATCCAAGCGCGCCCAATGCGAGACTTTAAAACCCGGTTGGTGACGAGCAGAAAGAGCACTGCAAAGAGCAGGAAGATGTAGTAGTAATCGCCAGCCCGGCGGATGTTCATGCCCAGAAATTGCGGGGCAGGGATGCCCTTAATGCCCAGGGGGCCGCCGGTGAGGCCGGTCCAGTTGAGCGCGATCAACCGGATGATTTCAGAAAAGCCCAATGTGACGATGGATAAGTAAATGCCCGTCATGCGGAAGGTGGGCAGCGCAACAAGCAGGCCAATGATGGCCGTCAGGATGCCTGCGATTGGCAGTGTGAACCAGAAATCCCAGGCGTAGTTGCTGGATAAGATGGCTGTTGTGTAGCAACCCACCGCAAAAAAGCCCGCGTGGCCGATGGAAAATTGGCCAGTATAACCGTTGATGACGTTTAAAGAGCCAGCCAATGTGATGTAAAGCAGGATGCGGCAAATGATACCCATAATGTAACTGGATGTCAGAAAGCGGGGTATCAGTAGGATTATTACTGCTCCTAGCCCAAAAATCAGGATCCTGACAGCCTTGGGGAGGTCAGAAAACCAGGCCTTGAGAGTCTGGGTCATAACTTGATGCCCCCTTTCTTCGAAAATCCTTGCGGTTTAAAAATCAGGATCAGAATCAGGAAGATGAAGGCAAAAATATCGCGGAAGCTGGCTGAGCTAACTGCGATGCCGAAGTTTTCAATGAGGCCCAGGAACAAGCCTCCAAGGGCAGCAAAACGCGAATCGGTCAAACCGCCGAGCACGGACGCGCTGAAAGCTTTCATACCCAGGGGTCCGCCCATGGTGGCCTGGAAAGCCTGGTAATAGACGGAAATCAGCATGCCCGCAATGCCTGCCAGGCCGCAGCCAATTACGTTGCCAAGCAATGCATTGGCGTTCACATTCAAACCCATCAGGCTGGCAGCGGTTTTATCCTGGCTGACAGCGCGCATGGAAATGCCATATTTCGATTTCGAGAAGAACAGGGAGAGACCCAGTGCAAGAATAACCACAATCGCCAGGATGACCAGCTGCAGCACGGAAAGCTGCACAGGTCCAATTTTTATGAGTTGATTCTCAAAAATGCCAAACATGGGTTTTTGGTTGGGTCCAAAGACAATCTGGGCCATATTCTTGATGATCATGCTGGCACCGATGGTACATATGAGGGCGATGTGACGTGGGGCGTCCAAAAAGCGTTCGTAACAAACCTTATAAATGATGATTCCTAAAATACCACAGACGATAAAGCTGCCGATCGCGCCGATCAAGATATTACTGCCAAACAACTCGAAAACATAAAAAGACGCAAAAGCACCCATCATCATCACTTCGCCATGGGTAAAGGTGACCAGGCCGGTAATGCCAACAATGACCGAATAGCCCAGTGCCATCAACGCATAAATTGAGCCCTGCACAATGCCGTTCACTAAGATGGAAATTGCGTAATCCATTTCGCTCTCCTTTTCCCCATCAATTATCCTACAATAAATGGACCGTTTTAGCATTCAAGAAATGCGAATGGCTAAAACGGTCCTATGGAAATCCTAGAATTTATGGAGTAGTTGAATAGTCATAACCGGCCGCCAGGACCCACTTGCCGTCCTTGACCTGCCCAATGACATACTTGCGGGAAACATCGCCTGCTGGTTGGAATTTAATTGGGCCAGCCAGGCCGGTATATTCGGTGGTAGCCAATTGCTTGGCGATGGCTTCACGCGTGATAGGGCCTTCAATTTTCTTGATGGCTTCAACCAGGAGGTAAAGGGCATCGTAAGCCACCACCGGGTGGACTGTAGGCTCAAAGCCAGCCTTTTCGGTAAAGGTCTTCTTGAAGGCCATCGCGGGGGCATCATCTTCGTTAAAGAAGAATGGGGTGGAGGTGATCAAACCTTCTGAATTTTCCTTGGTCAGGTCAATGAGCTGCTGAGAAGCGCCTGGTCCCAAAGTGGCCAACCTGACATCCGTCCAACCAGAGGTGCGGATCTGATTGACAACCTGTGCAACAGCGCCCTGGTCGAGGATCAGGACAGTATCGGGGTTGGCAGCTTTGACTTTAGTGATGACGGAGGTAAAGTCGGTTTCGCCAGCAACATAATTGGCTTCAGCTACCAGTTCAATGCCATCAACCTTCATTTGGTCGGTGACAGCCTTGAAGGAAGATAAGCCCCAGTCGCTGTTGATATAGATGATACCGACCTTCTTAGCCTGCATGTACTTGCCCAAAATGTAGGTAGAGAAGAACGGACCCTCATCTGATTGACGCCCCATAACGCTGAAAGCATAATCGCTCATCCCAGCGTAATCGGGGTTGGAAGCGGTCGGGGAGAGCAGCGTGATTTTGGCTTCATCGATGATCGGCACGTCGGCCATGGAAGCTGAACTGGTAAAGTCACCGATGATGGCCATGACTTCCTGGTTTTCAACCAGTTGGCGGGCCAGGTCAGAGCTTTCCTTGGGATCGCCCTTTGAATCCATGACGATCAGTTTGATTTGCCTTCCGGCTACCCCGCCCGCGGCATTGATTTCATCGGCAGCCATCTGAGTGGCTACCTGGAAGCCTTTGCCGTATTCGGCGTTGGTACCGGTGAGAGGCGCAAGCACACCAAAGGTGATGGTTTCGTTTCCAGTGGGTTGGGTAGTAGTGCCAGTGGTGGTGCAGGCTGCCAAAAGCATAGCCAATACCAATACAAGACTAATTACTCTTACTTTCATTTTTCCTCCAATATGGTTAATCGATATGAACCAGTTGGCTCATCAATAACGAACAAGCTAATATTATACTATTCGGTGCAATTATCAAAAAATATCTAATATAGCTGATACCTTTGAAATAACCTTCCCATTTGCGGAATTTCTGCAGACAGATCCTGACTGAGCTCGTCCCCATCTCTCAGCTCGTCGAAATAACAATCCCTGGTCTTTTATTGCAAAGAAAATTCCAATTTATCCACATAATGTATTCATGGAAGCAGCAATATTTGCCTCAAAATTGGCGTTAACCTTCGTAAAATGATTTTGATTTATACTTGTTTTATCAAAAATAATAAACGGAGAAAACACATGTCCCAAACTTTAGATGACCTCAAGAATGCCTTTGCTGGTGAAAGCCAGGCCTATCAGAAGTACACCAATTTTGCTAAAAAAGCAGCCGCACAAGGCTTCACTAATGTTGCCAAGCTTTTTGAAGCCACAGCTCAAGCCGAGCATATTCACGCTTCCGGCCATATGAAAGCCATGCAATTGGTCAAAGACACCGTCGAAAATCTGCAGGCTGCCATTGATGGCGAAACCTATGAGTACACCGAAATGTACCCACCCATGTTGGATGAAGCCGTCAAAGAGAACCATTCCGCCAAACTGATGTTTGGCTACGCTGTGGAAGCTGAAGAAGTGCATGCCCGGCTCTATACTAAAGCTCTAGAAGCGGTCAAGCAAGGCAAAGACCTGGACGTGACTGAATTCTATCTTTGCCCGGTCTGTGGCTACATCGAACTTGGTGAACGGCCAGAAGTGTGCCCAATTTGCAATACCAAAGGCGAGAAATTCCTGCTCTACAACGCAAAATAATCGAAAATTATTTATTCAAAAATACTTCGCGTACATACGTGAAGTATTTTTTTATCCAGATTGCTGATTTGAAATGCCAGGAAAAAGTGCCTTAACTGGCAACTTGTGGAAGGCCTGCTTTTTGGCCGTCTTTTCTATGCACTGTAAGAATGCTGATTTTGGTTGGGTGGTTATAGGGGGCAGGGTCCTCCGGCGCTTTCTCAAGGACAGTATCGGCAAAACCTGTGTAATCCTCAGGGACGGAAATAATGCTATCCATTTGCACGTATCCGCCGTGGAAGAGGCTCTCCAGTTGGGTCTGCACTTCAGCACCTGAAGCAAAGAGGGCGTTATTGATGGCCACTAATTTACCTTCATCAGCTATCAATGGCCGGGCTTTGTTGATCAGGCTTATCCAGTCAGCCAACAAGTCCACGCGTCCACTGCTGGTTGTCGAGAAAAATGGGGGGTCCAGAATGACGATATCAAAAAGTTCACCGCTGGTCTTGATGCGGTTGACAACCTTGAAGAAATCCAACGGCAATACTTTCATCTCCCCGGGGTAGCGCCCAAATTTTGCAGATTTCTTTGAGAGATCAAGGAAAGATGCATTCACGTCCGTCTGCAGCACCCTCTTCGCCTCCCCAGCCAAGGCGGCGATCCCTAATGAACCGGAGTAGGCAAAGCAGTTAAGCACGCTTTTGCCGAAGCTTTGCTGCTTCAGCCAATGCCGAAGTAAGCGTGTATCCAGAAAGAAGCTTTCATCCTGGTTCATGCGCAGGTCAATGGCGTAGCGCACACCGTTTTCTACGATACTACCGGGCAGTTTACTGCCAAAAAGCAGGATCCCTTTATGTTCTTCAGGATTGCTGCTTGCCCGCTGCTTGAGCAAAATTGACTCCAACCAAGGGTATTTTTCCTGAAGGACACGCACAATGAAATCCAGGAGTGGATTCTTAACCCCCGGATCAATTTTATTGTGGTCTGAAATCACCGCTGTTCGGGCATACAGGTCTACAATCAAGCCTTTGTAACCTTCATAATAGCCATTAAACAAGCGCAATGCGCTTTCGTGTTGAGGGTCAAGCAGGCTAGTGCGTTTCTCCAGGCATTGTTTGAAATGATTTTCCAGCTGTGTGGGTTTAGTTTCCTTTGTTTTACTCAAGGGAATCCTCGGTTTTCGTCCATATTTGATATAGCGCTAAATTGCCCTCCTTGCCATCAGAAAAAAAGCTTTCTTGTAAGTGTAAGCCAGCGGCCTCGCCCAGGGCTTTTAGTTCCTCGTCTCGAAATTCGTGTACATAACGCAAGCCCGAAATTTGTGAGTCCTGCCGGCGCCAATCCATCAAGATGTCTCCAGTTTCAAGGTCTTCAGGTTTAAGCCCGACTTTGGACCAATCCTGAATGTGCGCGACGAGACGCGGCGAATTGTGAATTTGCCAGCAAGAGAGCATCAATTTGCCGCCATCTTCCATGATGCGAGCTGTATTTTTGAAAAATGCCAGGTGGGCAGCCTGCGAGGGCAAATGCTGCAGCGCGGCAAAGCAGGTAATCAGCGCCCACTTTTGCCCGTTGATGCGGGGATCTTCTGCTTCAAGCAAATCCGCCTGGATGAACTCTGCCCTGAGCATCGGGTACCGCCTGGCGCGTTCCCTGGCAAAACCCAACAGCGAGGGGCTGCCATCCACACCAAGATACTCGCCTTCATAATTTGAGAGCGCCAATGCTTCTGCCAGTGTGCCGTTTCCGCAGCCCAGATCAAGGATTTTGGGTTGGGCCAGCATTACGGGCAGCAGCCTTTTTACCCCAGGCTGAATTTGGGCGCGCGTGACCGAGAAAGAAGGTCCAAGCTCGTCGTAAAAGCTACGGTTGAGCGCACGCAGAAGCGATGCTGTTTCACTATTCATCAATTTGATTCTACTCGATCGTCTACGGCTGTTGCCACAAGCCTTCCCTTTTACCTGGGCCACAGATGGGTTAGAATTCCACTCGAAAAGGTGATCCTATGATTTCATTTCTTAATTCGCTTTCCCCAGTTCTACAGGCCTTGGCAGGAACCATCTTTACCTGGTTTATGACCGCCCTTGGCGCTGCCGGGGTCTTTATTGGCAAACAAATTAGCAAAAAAATGCTCAACGGCATGTTGGGCTTTGCATCCGGCGTCATGATCGCGGCGAGTTATTTTTCACTACTAGCCCCGGCCATTGCTATGTCTGAAGGTGGAAAAACACCTACCTGGGTACCCGCTGTCACCGGCTTCCTTTTCGGGGGTATTTTTCTGCTTTCAATAGATAAACTGCTGCCCCATTTGCACCCTGGGGGAAAAACCCCTGAAGGTCCCAAAAGCTCCTGGCAGCGCAGTGTCTTATTGGTACTCGCCATTACCCTGCACAATATTCCCGAAGGTCTTGCTGTGGGGGTTGCCTTCGGCGCGGCTGCAAGCGGTTTTGGCGATGCTAGCATCGCCTCGGCTATTGCGTTGGCGCTGGGTATTGGCATCCAGAACTTCCCTGAAGGTCTGGCAGTTTCAGTCCCTCTGCGCCGCGAAGGCATGAGCAAATGGAAAGCTTTTAGCGTCGGCCAATATTCTGGTCTTGTAGAACCAATTGCCGCCATGATCGGCGCTGCCGCCGTCTCCACCATGCGCGGTTTGCTGCCATACGCCCTGGCATTCGCGGCCGGCGCCATGATTTACGTGGTCGCGGAGGAGCTCATCCCCGAGTCCAAGCGTGAAGCAGAAGACCATTCCGACATCCCGACTATCGGGGTGATGTTGGGTTTTGCCGTCATGATGCTGCTGGATGTTGCCCTCGGCTAAACCATGAAACACGATGCCATTGCCTGGAAGAAAAAACGGGAATACAGCCCGGAAGAAATGGCCATTGCTGATTTAATCCTGGCTGAAATTATGGCTGGCAAAGCCATTCAACCAGCCCTGCGGGCACATCCGCTGCCAGGTGGGCGAGGCTTCCTGGCCAAACACGCCCTTGTGGCTGCTTACTACCAGCGCGTAGAAAAAGGTGAATTACAAGCAGACCCAGACTTGCTGGCCCGCATCCGCATGAAGCCTGTCCGCACCCTTTCCGGTGTGGCCACCATCACCGTACTCACCAAACCCGCCCCTTGCCCGGGAGAGTGCATTTTCTGCCCTACCGAAGAAAACATGCCCCAATCCTACCTTTCGGACGAGCCAGGTGCCCGCCGTGGCGTCGAGAACAACTTTGACCCCTACCTTCAGGTCAGCTCACGGCTTAAGGGACTGCATGAGGTTGGCCATCCGACCGATAAAATTGAATTGCTCATTCTCGGGGGCTCCTGGACGGCCTACCCCAAAGACTACCAGGAATGGTTTGTGCGCCGCTGCCTGGAGGCCATGAACGAGGAAAACCCGGAAGACGCGGCCCCTAGAGGCGGTTTGTTAGCTGTGCAACTCCGCAATACCAAGGCTCAGCACCGCAACGTGGGTATGGTCATCGAAACCCGGCCAGACCTTGTAAACCGCGAAGAACTGATCTTCTACCGCAAGCTGGGGGTTACAAAATTGCAGATTGGCGTGCAGAGCCTGGATGACCATATCCTGGCTTTGAACAAGCGCGGCCACACCGTGCAGGAAATGGTGAATGCCATCCAGTTGATCCGCCTGGCTGGCTTTAAACTGGTGGCGCATTGGATGCCCAACTTGCTTGGGGCCACGGTGGAATCCGACCGCCAGGATTACGCCCGCCTGTGGCTGGAAGGCTCAGTCCAGCCGGATGAACTCAAAATTTACCCATGCCAGCTTCTCAAACAGGCTGAACTTTACAAGTATTGGGAACGCGGTGAGTATCGACCTTATGGCGAGGAGGAATTAACCGAGCTCCTCGTGGAAATCAAGCCCACGACGCCCCGCTACTGCCGCATCAACCGCATCATCCGCGATATCCCCTCCAACCATGTCGTGGAAGGCAATCGCAACACCAGCCTGCGCCAGAACCTGGCAGCGCGCATGCAGGCTAAGGGTCTGAAATGCCAATGCATTCGCTGCCGCGAAGTACGCAGCAAGGATTTTGATGCCTTGAGCATGGATCTCCACGATTTGGTTTATGACACCGGCCAAACCATTGAACACTTCATCAGCTTTGATACAGCCAATGACGAACTGGCGGGTTTTCTAAGGCTTTCCCTGCCCAAGGCGAACAATCCCCTGGCAATAGCAGACCTTGATGGGGCGGCGATGGTCAGGGAAGTGCATGTTTTTGGTCAATCGCTGGAAATTGGTGCCGACGGCAAAGGCGCTGCCCAGCATCTTGGTTTGGGAAAACAACTCATTGAGCAGGCCAGTCAGATCAGCCTGGAGGCTGGTTTTACGCATTTGGCTGTCATTGCAGCTATCGGAACCCGGGAATACTACCGCAATCGTGGATTCACGGAAGGGGAACTTTATATGGTGAAGGGTCTCGCCAAAAATTAGCCGAGATTAAGGGTGGGTCTGCACCGGGTGTGTATCTTCCTCGGTGATGGGTGCGGGTGCTGCATCAGGATGGGTAGTTGGTTCCACGCTGCTGCGCTGTTCCAGGCGGGTGATCATATCCACCCGGCGCTGATGGCGTTCACCTTCGAAATTGGCATTTAGCCAGCCTTCCACGAGCAAAGTGGCCAAACCTCCAGCAATTACGCGGGCGCCCAGGCAGAGTACATTGGCGTTGTTGTGGCGTTTGGCAAAAATGGCTGAATATGGGTCACTGCAGGCAGCAGCCCGGATACCTTTGAATTTATTCGCGGAGATCGACATGCCAATGCCTGTCCCGCAGATCAATATGCCCCGGTCAGCCGCGCCGCCCAGAATAGCTTTGCACACTTTTTCTGCAATGCGCGGATAATCGCAACTGTCGGTGGTGTAGGTACCCAGGTCCTCATAAGCTATCTTGCGGCTATTAAGGTAGGTTTTGATTTCCTCTTTTAGGGCAACACCGGTGTGGTCCGATCCAATGGCAATTTTCATAAACACCTCTATTCAGCTGAGAATTATAACGGGAAGCCACATATATTTGAAGGTTGGGAGGAAACAGATTGGGAGGAAACGGCAAACCCAATGATTGCGGATGTTGATCGGAGAATCATCTCGAAATTCATAGCGTGAATGACTGAAAGCGCATGAGAAATCTTCCTTGGTCGAGGCCCTTCCTTATATATTATATATTCAGAGGTATGGTGCAGTCTGATGTAAAATCAATTTATAAACATCTCAAAGGATGTGAAAGGTTTAGGTTGAATAGATGATCTTAGTAACCGGCGCTGCTGGTCACATTGGCAATGTGCTGATTCGCGAATTAACAGAATCGGGGAACAAAGTGCGCGGGCTCGTGCTCCCAGGGGAAAACGTGAGGAGCCTCGATGGATTGGACCTTGAAATCTTTGAGGGCAATATCCTTGATAAGCCTGCCATGCTGCGGGCTATGGAGGATGTAGACACCGTCTACCACCTGGCGAGCCTGGTCAGCATCACCAAAGACAAAATTGATCTGATGCGCCTGGTCAACATCAAGGGCACCCAGAATGTGCTTGAAGCTGCCAGGGAAGCAGGTGTGAAAAAATTCATCTATACCAGTTCCATTCACGCCCTGGAACGTCCTCCACACGGCATTGTAATTGATGAGACCCTAAAATTTGATTCAAAGAATCCGGCCGGCCCTTATGATCAGACTAAAGCTGAAGCCTCCATTCTGGCTCAGAAAGCCGCTGCGGAAGGTCTTGACGTCACCATCGTTTGCCCAACAGGCGTGATCGGGCCATTTGACTTCAGCCGTTCAGAAATGGGCGAAATGATCCTCTCCTGGATGAAAAAGACACCTTCGCTTTCTTTGGATGCCACCTTTGATTTTGTGGATATTCGGGATGTCGCTAAAGGGCATATCCTGGCCGCTGAAAAAGGCCGCAAAGGCGAGACCTACCTGCTGTCTGGCGTGGATATCAAGATCAGCCATCTGCGCGCGCTGGTGCAGCAGGCCATGGGCATCAAAACCCGGGCAGTGATCTTCCCCTTCTGGTTTGCCAAAGCCATCGCGCCAACAGCGGAAATCTGGTACAAAATCACCCGCACACGCCCACGGCTCACAAGCTATGCCATCGAGACCTTGATGAGCAATTCAGACATTTCCTGCGCGAAAGCCTGCCGGGAGCTGGGTTTTGAGGCCCGTCCGATTGAAGAAACCGTGCGCGACACTGTACTTTGGTGGAAAGACAATCTGAGCAAAACCCACAGCAGCTTGCGCTTCGATTCTGTACTGCCTGAGAAGGTAAAATCTATTCCTGGTGGGGCTTAACCAAAATAGAAAGCGCGTAAACGCGCTTTTTTATGCCATTTTCTTTCTGGCGACCACCACCAAATCTGAACTGGTTTCGGGTTCAAAACTGTCGCCCGCCATATTTCCGTAGAATCTGACTTCGTCGAAGCCGGCTTTTTTGATTTCTTCCAGCAAGCGATCGGAAATGGTTGGATAAAGCAGCGTTGAATCCAGCTCCGTCTGCCAGTTGGGTAATCCATCCTGGGAGAGGGTCAGGATGTTGAACTGGATCAGGCCGTTGGGAAGGAAGTCGTAGAAGCGGAAGAATATGTAATGCTTGTTCTTGTCATCCACTGCCTGGGGGTCCATCCAGCGCAGCTTGTATTTGACAACTCTATCAAAATTGCGGCTCTGCAAAATCATGATGCAGCCTGGCTTAACCAAGGCCGCGAAATCAGCCAGCGCGTCTGCCAGCTCTTTTTGGGATTGTACATGCGGTAGCGAATTGCCAAGGCAGAGCAAGGCATCAAATTGCTCCCCGTTGAAAGCCTTAGCCATGTTTCCAAAACCAACCGTTTTGAGGTTCAGGTTTTGGTCAGCGGCGAAGGCGTTCGCTAGGGCTTGGCTGACCATTTCAGGGTAAAGGTCAGCGCCGCTCATCTGAAAGCCTTCATTCGCCAGGGCGATGGCATGGCGGCCGGTGCCGCAGGCTGCGTCCAACACCTTCAGTTCATGGGGGTTTTCACCCAGATTTGAGATTTCTTTGATTAGGAATGGCAATTCATATGTTAGGCGGCTTTTCCAATCAACAAAATAGTCGTATACCGGAGCAAGATGTTCGTACATACTATGCGTCCTTCTTTTCCATGGGTTGACAGTTGGGGCAATAATGGGTTCCGCGTTGCGAAACCGTTGTGCGGATAATTGGGGTGCCGCAAACCGGGCAGGGCTGTCCCTTGCGCTGATAAACCTGGAAGTAATTTTGGAAATCGCCTCCGCGGTAGACCCAGTCAATGCTGGCACCGTTGTGGGTTATGCCAAGGTTGAGGCTTTCCCTGATTTTTTCAAGCAACAGGGCAGCCTCGCTGGGGTTTATGCTGCGGCTGCTGCGTTTCGGGTTGATTTTGCTGCTGAAGAGAGCTTCATCTGAATAGATGTTGCCAATGCCAGCCAGAAAACTCTGGTCCAATAAAAGGCTCTTGATTTGGCGGTTTTTGTCCTGGAGTAAATGGTAGAAGATTGGCTCAGTCAGCTCAGGTGAGAACGGATCAGGGCCCAGTTTTTGGAGAATATCTGTCGGG
>WOYI010168895.1_pt1 | contig 13904 bp, 9 predicted proteins | sample 6423411 | NCBI WGS metagenome assembly WOYI01 (sample SAMN13441803, study PRJNA592873) | oil field metagenome | biome: oil field; feature: oil-well bore; material: oil-contaminated soil; isolation source: oil-contaminated soil from oil-well borehole | place: Germany: Wietze | collected 2016-10-18 ...
CCTGCTTAGCCAAAACAATAATGTTATAAGCTTTCATCTAATTAAGATTTTTTAAATTTCATTTCTATCAGCCTTCTTGCTTAATTACTTAAAATCTGCCGCCTTTTCCGCTATTTCGGCAAGAAAAGAGGCAAATATAAAAATCGGGCAAAAAGAAACCAAGGGTTAATAGTAGTCAGAACTTTTAATTCTTGCTAAAAAAAGCGACGGTGTTTGAAATATGGCCCAAAAAATCTTTTCAATCACCGACCAGACAACGCTTTAAAACAATCAACCTGATAATTCCAAAATTCCCATTATTTATCGATTCACCGCTTATTTATACTTGATTTAAGTAAGTTAAACCTAATGAATTATGAAATCACGAACCTGGATTCGGGCCGATTAGTGCCGGTTCCTATTCAAGTTTCGAAATTTTTCCAGGACTAACATTGTAACTGGCATGTGTTTTTGAAATAAATAGTATATTCGAACGGGTTTTCCCAAAATCTAACCAAATTAAAACAGAAACCGATTCTCAGGAATCGGTTTTCTTATTTTTCAACAATAAAAGAGGGAGTCTCCCTACTCCCTCTCTATAATTGCATATTTCAATTAATTTTATGCTTGTGCAGTTGGACCACCAAAGTTAAATGGCGGCATGCCCGGATCGGAACCCGGATTTACGTTTTTAATCGGGCCGTGTACCGCTTCGAATTTAGCGATATTATCCTGCAAGGCCATCAGTAAACGTTTGGCATGTTCCGGTGTAAGAATAATCCTTGACTTGACATTCGCTTTTGGAATACCCGGCATGATTCGGACAAAATCAACCACAAATTCGCTACTTGAGTGTGTAATTACAGCCAGGTTTGAATAAACCCCCTGTGCGATTTCTTCACTCAATTCGATATTAATCTGTTGCGGTTTTTGTTTTGTTTCTTCCATAACTAGCTATTCACTGATGAATGTCGTACGTCAACCAACCTGTCGTATTCTTCTTTCGAACCTACAACGAGGTTTTTATATTCTTTCAAACCTGTTCCTGCCGGAATCAGGTGACCACAGATCACGTTTTCTTTCAGTCCGTCGAGGTAATCAACCTTGCCATTGATAGCGGCTTCGTTCAGTACTTTTGTAGTTTCCTGGAACGATGCGGCCGACAACCAACTGCGTGTTTGCAGTGCGGCCCTGGTGATACCTTGCAGGATTTGGCTTGAGGTTGCCGGAATGGCATCCCTTGATTCTATCAGCTTTTTATCTTTCCGTCGTAATTGAGAGTTTTCGTCTCTCAAACGACGTGCTGAAATAATCTGTCCTGCTTTAATTCCTTCGGCATCTCCTGGTTCGACCACTACTTTTTTACTGTAGATCCAGTCGTTTTCTGAAGAGAATTCGTTTTTATCAACCACCTGCTTTTCAAGGAAACGAGTATCACCCGGATCAACAATTTCGACTTTTCTCATCATCTGACGGATGATAATCTCAAAGTGTTTATCGTTGATTTTTACACCCTGCATGCGGTAAACGTCCTGTACTTCGTTCAAAATGTACTCCTGAACGGCTGTAGGTCCTTTAATCGCCAGGATGTCGGACGGAGTAATAGCGCCGTCTGAAAGCGGAGTACCTGCCCTGATATAGTCGTTTTCCTGAACAAGAATCTGTTTCGACAACGGAACCAGGTATTTCTTTACATCGCCACTTTTTGCAGTAACAATGATCTCGCGGTTCCCACGTTTGATTTTACCGAGTGAAACTTCGCCATCCACTTCCGAAACAACGGCAGGATTCGATGGGTTACGGGCTTCAAACAATTCGGTTACACGGGGAAGACCACCGGTGATATCGCCTGCTTTACCAGCAGCACGGGGAATTTTCACCAAAATAGTACCTGCTTTTACTTTCTGACCGTGCGAAACAGCAATGTGACCACCCACCGGAAGGTTGTACGAGCGGATCATTTCTCCCGCATTGTCCATAATCTTCAGTGTTGGGTTCTTGGTTTTATCCTTGGTTTCGATGATTACTTTTTCGCTGTAACCGGTTTGTTCATCCGACTCTTCACGGAATGTAATCCCATCGATCAGGTTCTCAAATTCAATCTTACCTTCAAATTCGGTAATGATAACCCCGTTGAAAGGATCCCATTCGCAAATCAATGTTCCCTTGCGAATCTCGTCACCATTTTTCACATACAGTTTCGAACCATATGGAAGTGGGTGTGTAGAAAGCGGAATATTGGTATTCTTGTCAATGATTTTCAATTCAGCCAAACGGCTCACCACGATTTCAGTTTCCTTACCATCATCGGTTTGATGGGTAACAGCACGTAATTCTTCGATTTCGCAGTAACCATCGTATTTTGCCTCAACAGTTGATTGGGCCGAGATGTTACCCGCAATACCCCCTACGTGGAAAGTACGAAGTGTAAGCTGCGTACCGGGTTCACCGATCGATTGAGCTGCAATTACGCCGGTAGCTTCGCCTTTCTGAACCTTCATCCCGGTTGCCAGGTTACGTCCGTAACATTTGGCGCAAACACCTACTTTCGATTCGCAGGTCAATACCGAACGAATCTCAACTGTTTCGATTGGCGAATCTTCAATGCTTTTAGCAATTGCATCGGTAATTTCATCTCCCGAACGAACAAGCAGATTTCCGTTTAACGGATGATAAATATCGTGTACAGAAGTACGGCCAATTATTCTATCGAAGAGTGAAGCCACAACTTCTTCGTTGTTTTTCACATCGGCTGCTACCAAACCACGTAAGGTTCCACAGTCATCTTCCGAGATGATAACATCTTGTGCCACGTCTACCAAACGGCGGGTAAGATAACCTGCGTCCGCTGTTTTCAGAGCGGTATCGGCCAAACCTTTACGGGCCCCGTGGGTCGAGATAAAGTACTCGAGTACCGACAGACCTTCTTTAAAGTTTGCCAGAATCGGGTTTTCGATAATCTGCGACCCTGTAGAACCAGATTTTTGTGGTTTTGCCATCAAACCCCTCATTCCACACAACTGACGGATCTGCTCTTTCGAACCACGAGCTCCTGAATCGAGCATCATGTAGATTGAGTTGAAACCCTGGCGGTCGGTGCTCAGTGTTTTCATCACCGAGTTGGTCAATTTGGCATTCGCATGTGTCCAAATATCAATAACCTGGTTGTAACGTTCGTTATTGGTAATGAAACCCATGTTATAGTTATTGATCACTTCTTCTACTTCCTCGTAGCCATCATTCACAATCACTTCCTTGTCTTCCGGAATGATAACATCTCCCAGGTTGAACGACAGACCACCACGGTAAGCCATGTTATAACCGAGGTCTTTGATATCGTCGAGGAATTTAACAGTAATCGCGTTTCCACTTGAGTTGAATACATCGGTAATAATGGTTCTCAGCGACTTTTTAGTAAGTAACTGGTTCACATAACCTGCTTTCGGCGGAACGAATTCGTTAAACAATACCCGACCCACAGTGGTCTCGATAATATGTTTGAAGAAATTACCGTTTTCATCAACGTCCTGAACTTTCACCTTGATAATGGCATGAAGATCGATCGCTTTTTCATGATATGCAATCGCAACTTCTTCAGGCGAGTAGAAAGTCATTCCTTCGCCACGAGATCCTTTGCGCGGTTTGGTCATGTAGTACAGGCCCAAAACCATATCCTGCGAAGGAACCTGGATAGGGGCCCCATTTGCCGGGTTCAACAAGTTGTGTGATGCTAACATCAACAATTGTGCTTCCAGAATCGCAGCATTTCCAAGTGGAAGGTGAACAGCCATCTGGTCACCGTCGAAGTCGGCGTTAAAACCGGTACAAACCAGCGGGTGCAACTGAATAGCTTTACCCTCGATCAAAACCGGCTGGAATGCCTGGATCGACAAACGGTGCAGCGTGGGCGCCCTGTTTAACATCACAGGATGTCCTTTCAATACGTTTTCAAGAATTTCCCAAACCACAGGGTCTTTTCGGTCCACAATTTTCTTGGCCGATTTTACCGTTTTTACAATTCCGCGCTCGATGAGTTTACGAATTACAAATGGTTTGTATAATTCAGCAGCCATGTCTTTTGGAAGACCGCACTCATGAATTTTGAGTTTCGGGCCCACAACAATTACCGAACGTGCCGAGTAGTCGACACGTTTACCGAGCAGGTTCTGGCGGAAACGGCCTTGTTTCCCTTTCAAACTGTCGGACAGCGATTTAAGGGCACGGTTGCTTTCTGTTTTAACTGCATTTACTTTTCTTGAGTTATCGAACAACGAGTCGACAGCTTCCTGCAACATACGTTTTTCGTTACGCAAGATCACCTCGGGCGCTTTGATCTCGATCAACCTTTTCAAACGGTTGTTACGAATGATCACACGACGATAGAGGTCATTTAAATCGGAGGTGGCAAAACGACCACCATCAAGCGGCACAAGCGGACGCAAATCGGGTGGAATTACAGGCACTACCCGAACAATCATCCATTCCGGACGGTTCAGGTTTTTACTTGCCCTGAAAGCTTCCACTACCTGCAACCTTTTCAAGGCTTCGTTTTTACGCTGTTGCGATGATTCGGTGTTGGCTTTGTGTCTCAGGTCGAATGACAAATCGTCCAACTCAAGTCGGTTGAGCAGATCGTACAAGGCTTCTGCACCCATTTTAGCGATAAACTTATTTGGGTCGTCGTCATCGAGGTACTGGTTTTCCTTTGGAAGTGTATCCAGGATATCAAGGTATTCTTCCTCGGTCAGGAAATCGAGTTGTTTTACTCCATCCTGATGTTTGATACCCGGATTGATTACCACATAACGCTCGTAATAAATAATTGAATCGAGCTTTTTGGTTGGTAAACCAAGCAAGTAACCAATTTTATTGGGTAACGAACGGAAATACCAGATATGAGCTACAGGCACTACCAGCGAAATATGTCCCATACGTTCGCGACGTACTTTCTTCTCGGTAACCTCTACACCACAACGGTCGCAAACGATTCCTTTGTAACGGATACGTTTGTACTTGCCGCAATGACATTCGTAGTCTTTTACAGGTCCGAAAATACGTTCACAGAACAAACCGTCGCGTTCGGGTTTGTACGTTCTGTAGTTAATGGTTTCGGGCTTTAGCACTTCACCAAATGATCTTTCCAGGACTTCTTCGGGTGAAGAAAGGCTGATCGAAACTTTTGCGAAACTTGTTTTTGCTTTATTATCTTTTCTGAATGCCATAATTCAAATAATAATCAATTAAACTGAACCTTACCAATATTCTACTCCATTCTAACGCTGAGTCCAAGACCGCGCAATTCGTGAAGTAGTACGTTCAACGACTCAGGAATTCCGGGTTGTGGCATCGGCTCACCTTTTACGATGGCTTCATATGCTTTTGCCCTTCCCATTACATCATCCGACTTCACGGTCAGGATTTCCTGAAGAATATGAGCAGCGCCAAATGCTTCGAGCGCCCAAACTTCCATCTCACCAAAACGCTGACCACCAAACTGGGCTTTACCACCCAATGGTTGTTGTGTAATAAGTGAGTACGGACCAATAGAACGTGCGTGCATTTTGTCTTCTACCATGTGGCCCAGTTTCATCATGTAAATAACACCAACGGTAGCGGGCTGGTCGAATGGCTCCCCGGTTTCACCATTCGTTAGAATAGTTTCACCAAATTTTGGAACGCCTGCCTTATTGGTGTATTCTGTGATTTCTTCGAGACTTGCACCATCGAAAATAGGAGTGGCAAATTTCAATCCCAATTCTTTTCCGGCCCAACCCAGAACAGTTTCGTAAATCTGTCCAAGGTTCATCCTCGAAGGTACCCCCAGTGGGTTAAGTACAATGTCAACCGGTGTGCCATCGCTTAGGAATGGCATGTCTTCTGAACGGACCACTCTTGAAACGATACCTTTGTTACCGTGACGTCCCGCCATTTTATCACCAATCTGTAACTTACGTTTTTTAGCCACGTAAATTTTTGCCAATTGAATAATACCTGCAGGTAGTTCATCACCGATGGTTACATTGTACCTCTCACGACGTGAAACAGCATCGGCTTCCTTACATTTCATAATGTAATTGTTGATCACACGGAAGATAAGATCGTTCTTATCTTTGTCAGTTGTCCATTTTCCCGGATTTATTGACATGTAATCCATTTCCTGTAACTGTTTCAAGGTAAATTTCACTCCTTTCGGAACAATCTCAGTTCCGTAGTAGTCTTTCACGCCCTGCGAAGTTTTTCCACTAACCAACTGGAATAATTTATCTTCGAGCTTTGACCGCAATGCTGCAATTTCGCGCTCTAGTTTTTCATCGATCTGGTCGAGCAGGGTTTTGGTTGCTTTACCTTTTTTATCTTTAGTAACACGCGAGAACAGTTTTTTATCGATTACCACACCTGTTAACGACGGAGAAGCTTTTAATGAAGCGTCTTTTACATCGCCTGCTTTATCCCCAAAAATGGCGCGCAGCAGTTTTTCTTCCGGTGAAGGGTCAGATTCGCCTTTCGGTGTAATCTTGCCGATTAAAATGTCTCCCGGTTTCACATTAGCTCCAATACGGATCAACCCGTTTTCATCGAGGTTACGTGTGGCGTCTTCGCTAACGTTAGGGATATCCGAAGTAAATTCTTCCACCCCGCGTTTGGTGTCGCGCACTTCCAAACTGTATTCATCCACGTGAACCGATGTAAAAACATCTTCGCGAACAATACGTTCTGAAATTACAATAGCATCCTCGTAGTTGTAACCCTGCCAGGGCATGAAAGCCACCATCAGGTTACGTCCAAGCGCCAACTCGCCGTTTTCAGTTGCGTAACCTTCGGTCAGTATCTGACCTTTTTTTACGCGTTGTCCTTTTACCACAATTGGGTTTAGGTCGACGGTTGTTCCCTGGTTGGTTTTGGTATATTTTGGTAATGTATAAGTAACTACTTCAGGATCGAAACTTACGAAACGATCTTCTTCTGTCATATCGTAACGAACAATGATCTGGGTTGCATCTACAAATTCGATAACACCATCAGCCTCGGCGATGATCATGATTTTTGAATCGGCAGCAGCACGGCCTTCCAAACCGGTCCCAACAATCGGAGCTTCCGGACGTAACAATGGTACGGCCTGCCTCATCATGTTCGATCCCATCAATGCACGGTTGGCATCGTCGTGTTCCAGGAACGAAATGAGCGACGCAGCTACAGATGCGATCTGGTTCGGACCAACGTCCATCAATTCGACCTGACTTCTTTCTACCAAAGGATAGTCACCGTCCAAACGGGCTTTTACACGTTCGTTGATGAATCGGCCTTTTTCATCGATTGGGGCGTTTGCCTGCGCAATGATTTTGCCTTCTTCTTCTTCAGCAGTGAGATAAATTGCCCCTTCAGGAGATAAATCTACCTGGCCGTTCGTTACTTTACGGTATGGTGTAGCAATGAAACCGAGGTCGTTGATTTTCGCAAATACGCAAAGCGAAGAAATCAAACCAATGTTCGGACCTTCAGGAGTTTCAATCGGGCACAAACGACCGTAGTGTGTAAAGTGAACGTCGCGCACCTCGAAACCGGCTCTTTCGCGTGAAAGACCGCCTGGCCCCAGCGCCGACATACGACGTTTGTTGGTCATTTCGGCCAGTGGGTTGGTTTGATCCATGAACTGCGATAAAGCATTGGTCCCAAAAAACGAGTTGATTACCGAAGACAATGTTTTCGAATTGATCAAATCGATCGGGGTAAATACTTCGTTATCGCGTACGTTCATTCGCTCGCGAATGGTACGGGCCATACGAGCCAAACCTACACCAAATTGCTGGTAAACCTGTTCGCCAACTGTACGGACCCTACGGTTACTCAAGTGGTCGATGTCGTCGACATCGGTTTTTGAGTTCACCAATTGAATCAGGTTCTTGATAATGGCGATAATATCCTCTTTGGTAAGCACCCTGTTCTCCATATCGACATCAAGACCCAGTTTCCTGTTGATCCTGTAACGGCCAACTTCACCCAAATCGTAACGTTTATCAGAGAAGAACAGTTTGTCGATTACGTCGCGGGCTGTTGCCTCATCGGGCGGTTCGGCGTTACGCAACTGACGATAGATATGAAGCACTGCTTCTTTTTCAGAGTTACAGGGGTCTTTTTGTAGTGTATTGTAGATGATCGCAAAATCCTGCTGATTTTGATCTTCCTTGTGCAGAAGAATGGTTTTAACACCTGAATCAACGATTTCGTCAATGTGATCTTCTTCAATCTCAACTTCACGGTCGATGATTACTTCGTTACGTTCGATTGATACCACTTCACCGGTATCCTCGTCTACGAAGTCCTCGACCCATGATTTTAATACACGTGCAGCCAAACGACGACCTACAACTTTTTTCAATCCTGTTTTCGAAACTTTGATTTCGTCTGCCAGGTTAAAAATCTCGAGAATATCTTTATCGCTCTCGAAACCGATGGCACGCAACAAGGTGGTTACAGGTAATTTCTTTTTCCTGTCGATATATGCAAACATGACACTGTTAATGTCGGTTGCAAACTCGATCCACGACCCTTTGAAGGGGATGATACGTGCTGAATAAAGTTTAGTGCCGTTGGCATGCAAACTCTGCCCGAAGAAAACCCCGGGCGATCTGTGTAGCTGCGAAACGATCACCCTTTCGGCGCCGTTAATAATAAAGGTACCTCTCTCGGTCATGTAGGGAACGGTCCCGAGATAAACATCCTGAACAACGGTATCAAAGTCCTCGTGTTCGGGATCGGTACAATACAGTTTGAGTTTGGCCTTTAACGGCACACTAAAAGTTAAACCACGTTCGATACACTCTTCGATGGCATAACGGGGAGGATCAACCTGGTAGTCGATAAACTCGAGTACGAAGTTGTTTCTCGTATCCGATATCGGAAAATTTTCTTCGAATACCTGGTATAAACCTTCCTTTTTCCTGTCTTCAGGAGTGGTTTTTAACTGAAAAAATTCTTTAAACGATTTAACTTGTACTTCTAAGAAGTCAGGGTAATCAAACCTGGTTTGTGTTGAGGAAAAATTTATCCTCTCATTTGTTGTATTTACTGACATGTATTTATACAAGGTTAATGATAGAAAATATAAATACACAAAAAGGTTTAGAACCCATCTTGCGAAGGATTCTAAACCAAATTACCTATAAATATAGGTATTGATGCGTTATTTCAATTCTACTTCAGCTCCTGCTTCTTCCAACTGAGCTTTTAGTGCTTCTGCTTCGTCTTTAGAAACTTTTTCCTTAAGAGCTTTAGGAGCGGTATCAACTACTTCTTTAGCTTCTTTCAAGCCAAGACCAGTTAATTCTTTCACGAGTTTAACTACAGCCAGTTTTGATTGGCCAGCGGCCTTCAAAATTACGTCAAACTCTGTTTGTTCAGCAGCGGCTTCTTCGCCACCGCCAGCAGCCGGGCCTGCAACTGCAACTGCAGCAGCAGCTGGTTCAATACCATACTCATCTTTAAGGATGCCAGCCAATTCGTTAACCTCTTTAACAGTTAAGTTTACCAACTCTTCTGCAAGCTGTTTTAAGTCTGCCATTTTTATAAATTTTATTAATTATTTCTAAAAAATTATTCTTTTTCTCCGAGTGTTTTTAAAACACCATGAATGATATTACCACCTGACTGCAATTGACTAACAACAGTTTTCATTGGTGATTGTAACAGGGCCACAACGTCAGCAATAAGTTCGTTTTTAGATTTAACGGCAACCAGAGCTTCCAGTTGATTTTCGCCCATATAAACTGATTCTTCCACAAATGCAGCCTTTAATACCGGCTTTTTATGCAATCTTGCGAAGTCTTTAATCAGTTTAGCCGGAACGTTACCCGTTGAACTAAACATTACTGTAGTGTTTCCCTTGAGTGCATCGTAAATCTCTTCGGCATTCTTTCCTGAACTTTCGAGAGCTTTACGTAATAGAGTATTCTTAACAACAACCAGTTTTACCTCTTGGCTAAAACATAGTCTCCTTAATTCACTGGTATCAGCAGCGTTTAAGCCTGCAATGTCTGTCAGATAAAAATGGTCGTATGAATCTATCTGTTCTTGTAAGTTATTAATAATTACTTGTTTCTCTGAACTCTTCATAATTCCAATTTTTATTCTGCAAACGACTTAGATTCTACCTGAATACCAGGGCTCATGGTACTGGATAAGTAGATACTCTTAATGTAGGTTCCTTTTGCAGCGGTTGGCTTAAGTTTGTTGATCGTGTGAATGAATTCAACGGCATTATCCTTAATTTTCTCGGGTGAGAAAGAGACTTTACCGATGGATGTATGTACGATCCCAAATTTGTCGACTTTAAAGTCGATCTTACCTTGCTTAACTTCCGAGATGGCTTTACCAACTTCCATTGTTACGGTACCGCTTTTAGGGTTCGGCATTAAACCGCGGGGACCTAAGATACGGCCCAACGCCCCAACTTTTCCCATAACCGGAGGCATAGTAATAATTACATCTACGTCCGTCCATCCGCCTTTAATTTTCTCGATGTATTCATCAAGACCTACATAGTCAGCTCCGGCATCTTTGGCTTCCTGCTCTTTGTCAGGAGTAACCATTGCCAAAACACGTACCTCTTTACCTGTTCCATGGGGTAACGAAACTACGCCCCTAACCATCTGGTTAGCTTTTCTTGGGTCAACTCCAAGTCTAACATCGATATCAACAGACGCGTCGAACTTAGTAAAAGCAATTTCCTTTACCAGTTGCGCGGCTTCATCGATCGAGTAAACTTTTCCTTTTTCGAGTTTTTCCAAAGACGCTTTTTTATTCTTCGTAATTCTGCCCATCGTAAAAGATATTTTTAGTTTTTGAATGGTGAAGCACCTTTAACAGTGATTCCCATACTTCTGGCAGTTCCAGCTACCATTTTCATTGCCGATTCGATTGTAAAGCAATTCAGGTCTGCCATTTTAACTTCGGCAATTTGTTTTACCTGATCCCAGCTAACTGAACCCACTTTTTTAACGTGAGGTTCTGGTGAACCGCTTTTTACTTTAGCCGCTTCTAACAGCTGAACAGCCACAGGAGGTTGTTTTATTACGAAGTCAAATGACTTATCTGCATAAACAGTAATGATTACCGGAAGAACTTTGCCAGGTTGATCCTGGGTTCTACCGTTAAACTGCTTGCAGAATTGCATAATGTTTACCCCCTTGGAGCCTAATGCTGGTCCTACCGGTGGTGATGGATTAGCAGCACCCCCTTTGATTTGTAATTTAATTAATGCAGCAACTTCTTTCGCCATAATAATAGATTAAAGCGTTACTATTCCTTTTCAACTTGCATAAAGCTAAGTTCCAAAGGAGTTTTACGTCCAAAAATCTTCACCATCACCTGCAGCTTTTTCTTCTCTTCATTGATTTCTTCAATGGTTCCGTTAAAGCCGTTGAATGGTCCATCGATTACTTTTACAGTTTCGCCTACCACGTATGGGATATTGATTTCTTCGTCGGTTTCCGACAGTTCGTCAACCCTACCCAAAATCCTGTTTACCTCGCTTTGCCGCATCGGTACCGGATCACCACCTTTGGTGTCGCCTAGAAATCCGATTACGTTAGGAAAATTCCTTAGTGTGTGTGCAACTTCACCCACTAATACGGCTTCGATTAAAACATACCCCGGGAAAAAGTTCCGTTCCTTGCTGATTTTTTTACCATTTCGGATCTGATAAACTTTTTCGGTTGGTATTAGAACCTGGTCTACATAACCTTTTAAGTCGCCATTTGCGATTTCGTTGTCGATATATTCTTTTACCTTCTTCTCTTTGCCTCCAATAGCACGAAGAACATACCATTTTTTACTATTTTCGCTCATCTCGACTAAAGGTTAGTAATTAATAAAATAATCTGTAAATAAAATCCATTATGTTTCTGAATGACAGATCCATAAGGAAGATAACTAATGATATAATAAAGGAAGCAATCATTACTACCAAAGCGCTACTTTGTAGCTCTTTCCAAGTAGGCCATGTTACTTTGTGTACGAGTTCGTCGTACGCCTCTTGAATGTATACTTTCAATTTCATTTGTAAAGTTCTCCAATCATTTAATTAGAAACGAAACTTTTTCCCCTTTTTCTTTGTGTAAAGAAAATCAGTGCTTGTTTCATTCCTAAATACATTGTTTTGCACGGAAGGTAAGAGTCGAACCTACTGTTTATAACCACTCCCAAAACCTGAGTTTCATCCGTGAACAGTCCCGGGCCGTAGCCCGGGACTTCTCTTTTTTATATGTCGAACTTCTTATTAATCAAGAATTTCAGTTACCTGACCAGCGCCAACTGTACGACCACCTTCGCGGATTGCGAAACGAAGACCGATGTTCAGTGCTACCGGGTAGATCAATTCTACCTCGATAGAAACGTTATCACCAGGCATAACCATTTCGCGGCCAGCTTCGAGGTGAATTTCACCAGTTACGTCAAGTGTACGCACGTAGAACTGCGGACGGTATTTGTTATGGAACGGAGTATGACGACCACCTTCTTCTTTTTTCAACACATACACCTCAGCTTTGAATCTCTTGTGAGGAGTGATTGAACCTGGTTTTGCCAAAATCTGTCCACGTTTGATTTCTTTCTTGTCAACACCACGTAACAACAAACCTACGTTGTCACCAGCCTGGCCGTCATCCAAAATTTTACGGAACATTTCAACACCGGTACATACAGTCTTACGACCTTCGGCGCCTAACCCAATCAACTGGAGTTCGTCACCAGTATGAACCACGCCAGTCTCGATACGGCCTGTGGCTACTGTACCACGACCTGTGATTGAGAATACGTCTTCAACCGGCATCAGGAATGGTTTGTCGATGTCACGTGGAGGCAGTGGAATCCAGGTGTCACATGCATCCATCAGTTCCATAATTTTTTCTTCCCATTTTTCTTCTCCGTTCATTGCTCCAAGAGCAGAACCCAGAATAACCGGAGTGTTGTCCCCGTCGAATTCATAGAAATCGAGCAGTTCGCGAACTTCCATTTCAACCAGTTCCAATAATTCTTCGTCATCAACCATATCCACTTTGTTCAAGAACACAACCAGACGAGGAACGTTTACCTGACGTGCAAGCAGGATGTGCTCGCGAGTCTGTGGCATAGGGCCATCAGTTGCAGCAACTACGATAATAGCGCCGTCCATCTGGGCAGCGCCAGTTACCATGTTTTTAACGTAGTCAGCGTGACCGGGACAATCTACGTGAGCGTAGTGCCTTACCGCAGTTTCGTATTCAACGTGAGCAGTATTAATTGTAATACCTCTTTCCTTTTCTTCAGGAGCGTTGTCAATTTGATCGAAAGCTTTTACTTCACAGTAACCTTTTTTTGCCAATACCATTGTAATAGCAGCGGTCAGGGTAGTTTTACCATGGTCGACGTGGCCAATAGTACCAATGTTTACATGGTCCTTATCCCTGTTAAAATGTGCTTTAGCCATAATTGTAAAATTTTAATTTGTTTTTATTTTCAATATCAATTGAGCCGAAGACGAGAATTGAACTCGTGACCTCATCCTTACCAAGGATGCGCTCTACCCCTGAGCTACTCCGGCCTTATACACAACGAAACAGGAATCCGAAACAGGGCTTGTTTCAAATTCCAATTTCTTAATTGAGCGGGAAACGGGACTCAAACCCGCGACCCTTAGCTTGGAAGGCTAATGCTCTATCAACTGAGCTATTCCCGCTTATATTTTCCGACAAAAAATGCCGTGCAAAATTACAATTTTTTTTCTTAACAACCGAGCAATTATCCTTCAATCTCCAGTTTTTTAAAACCAGGCACTCGAAAAATATAAGCAATTTTCGAGGCTTGTTTTTATCACTGAATGTCTCTAAAATATACTGAAAGAACCGCTTTTCGGCTGTTTTCAGAACGCCCCTAAAAAGGGTTTGCAAATG
>WOYI010486730.1_pt1 | contig 13902 bp, 15 predicted proteins | sample 6423411 | NCBI WGS metagenome assembly WOYI01 (sample SAMN13441803, study PRJNA592873) | oil field metagenome | biome: oil field; feature: oil-well bore; material: oil-contaminated soil; isolation source: oil-contaminated soil from oil-well borehole | place: Germany: Wietze | collected 2016-10-18 ...
GACAGACCAGCTTAAACTAGACTGAATTCTGTCTTGACGGATGGGTCCACCATAGTATGGAAAATCTGAGCCGTAGCGAGAAACTGCGCATGATAGATGTGCCGGGGTTGACTGGGTACGGGATGCCGCCAAGTTATCGCTACTCGATACCGAACTGGATACTTAGCCCATGCTGACCGCCCAAGACTGGCTCGCCAGAATCCATGCGCTGAACATCGAGCGCCCCATGCGCATCATGAATGTGTGCGGCGGACATGAGCGTTCCATCTCCATGGCCGGTTTGCGCACGGCTTTACCCAAGCACGTCCAACTGATCGCCGGTCCCGGTTGTCCGGTGTGCGTGTGCCCGGAAGAGGATGTGTATCAGGCGATCCAGTTGGCCGTGCATGCGAACGTGATTCTGGTCGCGTTCGGCGACATGCTGCGCGTGCCCGTAAATGTGGCGAAGGGCGCGTTGCGTTCGTTGGAGCAGGCCAAGGCGGCGGGTGCGGATGTGCGGCCTATCGCCAGTCCGCGCGAGGCGGTGCAGATCGCGCAGCAGAATCCCGAGCGACAGGTGGTGTTCTTCGCTGCCGGGTTCGAGACCACCATGGCACCGGTCGCGGCGATGTTGCTGGAAGGCGTGCCGGACAATCTCTCTTTGTTGCTGTCGGGGCGACTCACCTGGCCGGCCGTCGCCATGTTGCTCGATTCCGGCGAGGCGGGCTTCCATGCACTGGTCGCGCCCGGCCATGTGGCGACGGTGATGGGGCCGGAAGAGTGGGGCTTTGTGGTCGAGCAGCATCATATGCCTGCCGCCGTGGCGGGATTCACGCCGGTGTCCTTGCTGGCGGCGATGTATTCCGTGTTGCGCCAACTCATCGAAGACAAACGCTTCCTTGATAACTGCTATCCCGAACTGGTGAAGCCGGAAGGTAATCCGGTCGCGCGCAGACATCTGGCGCAGGCGTTCGAGGTGACCGATGCCAACTGGCGCGGCATCGGCATCATCCCCGCATCGGGCTACGCACTCGCGCCGACCTATGCCGCGCACGATGCCCGTTTGCGTTTTCCCGACTTCAACGATGCAGAGCGCAAACGCGCCGGGCAGATGCCGCCGGGCTGCGATTGCGCGCGCGTGGTGTTGGGCCGTATCAACCCTGACCAATGCAAACTCTATGGCACGGCCTGCACGCCGAAGTATCCGGTGGGGCCGTGCATGGTGTCGGACGAGGGCGCATGCCGCATCTGGTGGTCGACCGGCATCCGGGCGGCGGCGCATGCCTGAGGCACGGCGCTGGATACTGACGGGCAGGGTGCAAGGCGTCGGTTTCCGGCCTTTCGTCTACCTGCTGGCGCAGCGCTTCGCCATCAAGGGCGTGGTGCAGAATCAGCTCGGGCAGGTGATGGTGGAGGCGGAAGGTGAGGTTGCAGCGCTGGATGATTTCTCCGCTGCGCTGATCACCGATGCACCGCCGCTGTCGCGCCCGCACGTCGCCGCTGTCGCAACCCTCCCGCTGCATGGCTACACCTCGTTCGAGATACTGGAAAGCGCCAGCGGCAGCGAGACACACATCCACGTGCCGCCCGATCTGTATCTGTGCGCAGACTGCCAGCGCGAGATGAACGCGCCGCAGAACAGGCGTTACCACTATCCCTTCATCAACTGCACGCAATGCGGGCCGCGCTACACGCTGATCACACGCATGCCGTACGACCGCGCCAATACCACCATGGCGGCATTCGCGTTGTGTGCGGCTTGCCGTGCCGAATACGAAGACCCGGCGAATCGACGCTTCCATGCCGAGCCGGTCGCCTGTCCGCAGTGCGGGCCGCAACTGGAATTCGTGTCAGGCGATGTGCGGCTGCAACGCGAGGCCGCACTGGATGCCTGCATCGCAGCCTTGCGTCGTGGCGACATCGTGGCCGTGAAAGGCATAGGCGGTTATCACCTGATGTGTGATGCGACGAACGCAGCGGCTATCGAAAGATTGCGTACACGCAAACACCGGCCGCACAAGGCGCTGGCGGTGATGTTCAAGGATATGGCGGTGGTGCGTGCAGAACTGGAAGTCGATACGCAGGAGGAAGCGGCGTTGCACGATGCCGCACGCCCCATCGTGTTGGTGCGTCGTCGTGCGGATGCCAAATTACCCGAGGGGATCGCGCCGGGATTGCGCGAGGTCGGTGCGATGCTGCCTTATAGTCCTTTGCATCATCTACTGCTGGGGGCGCTGGATGCGCCGCTGATTGCGACCTCGGCCAACCTCAGCGGCGAACCGGTGCTGACCGAAGGCGCTGAAGTGGAAACAAGACTGAGCAAAGTGGCGGATGCCTTCCTGCATCACGACCGACCCATCGCGCGACCGGCGGACGATGCGGTGTTGTGCATCATCGCCGGACAAGCGCGTTTGATCCGCACCGGACGCGGCATCGCGCCTGTCGAGATCGATCTGCCGTTCGAATTCTCCACACCGACGCTGGCCGTCGGCGGACACATGAAGAACACCATCGCGCTGGGCTGGGGCAGTCGCGCCGTGTTGTCGCCGCACATCGGCGATCTGGATGCGCCGCACAGCTTGCAAGTGTTCGAGCAGGTCATTGCCGACCTGCAGCGTCTGTATGGCGTCACGGCGCAAGCCATCGTGTGCGATGCGCATCCGCATTACGCCAGCAGTCGCTGGGCGGCGAAGCAGGGGCTGCCCGTGCAAACGGTCTGGCATCATCACGCGCACGCCGCCGCGCTGGCACTGGAACATGGCGCGGACAAGCGCTGGCTCACTTTCACCTGGGACGGTGTCGGGCTGGGCGAGGATGGCACGCTGTGGGGTGGCGAGACGCTGCACGGGCGCGTCGGCGACTGGCAACGTGTGGCCTACCTGCGCCCATTCAGATTACCCGGCGGCGACAAGGCCGCGCGCGAACCCTGGCGTTCGGCGGCGGGATTGTACTGGGAGACGGGCACGGACAGCGCCTTTCCTGTGGATGACATCAGCCTGCTGCACACGGCCTGGCAACGCGGCATCAACGCGCCGCAGACTAGCGCGGCAGGCCGCTTGTTTGACGGCGCGGCGCATCTGCTCGGCTTGATCGCTCATGCGAGTTACGAAGGGCAGGGCGGCCTGTTGCTGGAGCAGGTTGCAAGTGGCGAGGCGGAAGCCATCGTGCTGCCGCTGCATGAAGATGCACAAGGTGCGCTGGTCGTCGACTGGCAACCGCTGCTCGCCGCGATGCTGCGCAAAGATATTCCGGTCGCCACGCGAGCGATGACTTTCCATCGCAGTCTGGCGCACAGCATCGTGCTGCAGGCGCAACGACTGCACGCGCAGCAACCCTTTGATGCAGTGGGACTGAGCGGTGGCGTGTTTCAGAATAAGTTGCTGGCGGAGCTGGCGCTTGAAGGATTGCGGCAGGCAGGGTTCGATGCGTATCTTCCGCAGCAGATACCATGCAATGATGGCGGCCTCGCCTTGGGACAATTGATGGAAGCAGGGTGCAAACATGGATGAGACACATATCAGTCTGGCGCACGGCAACGGCGGGCGCTACATGCGCGAACTGATCGACGAACTGTTCGCGCGCCATCTGCACAATCCGCTGCTGAACGTGCAGGTGGATGCGGCATCGCTGCCGCACATGGACGGTGTGCTGATGATGACCACCGACGGCTTCACTGTGCAGCCGCTGGAATTCCCCGGCGGCAGCATCGGCTCGCTGGCGGTGCACGGTACGGTGAACGACCTCGCGGTATCGGGCGCGACACCGCGCTATCTCACATTGAACGCCTTCATCGAGGAAGGCATGGAGATCGCGCAACTGGAACGCATCGTCGCCGACTTGGCGCTCGCCGCGCGCGAGGCGAATGTGGCGGTAGTGGCGGGCGATACCAAGGTGTTGCGGCGCGGCGAGGGTGGCGGTCTGTATCTCGCCACCACCGGCATCGGTGTGCGGCCTGCGGAAGTGAAGCTGGGGCTGGATCGCATCCGCGACGGCGATGCCATCCTGGTCAGCGGGCCGGTGGGCGACCACGGCATCGCGGTGCTGCTGGCGCGCGAACAGTTCGGACTGAGCGGTGAACTGCAATCCGATGCGGCCAGCGTGTTCCCGCTGGCACAGGCGCTGTTGCCGTTAAGTGGCCTGCGTTTCATGCGCGACCCCACACGCGGCGGACTGGCCACCGTGATGCACGAGATCTGCCGCGCCACGGACATGCAGGTATTGCTGCAGCAACCCGCCATCCCGGTGCGCGAGCAGGTGAGTTCGGTGTGCGAGATGCTGGGCTACGACGCGATGTTCCTCGCCTGCGAAGGGCGGCTGGTTGCGGTGGTGGATGCCACGCAGACGGACGCGGCGCTGGCTGCGCTGCAAGCGCTGCCGCAAGGGCAGGGGGCTGCCATCATCGGCAGGGTGCAGGCGGGGCGCGCGCAAGTGGTGCTGGAGACCGAGTTCGGCGGGCAGCGGCTGATAGAAGAACTGGAAGACGACCCGCTGCCGCGCATCTGCTGATGCGCTACATCATGCTGCCGAAGGACATGTCCATGGTGTGCGGCGGCAAGGGCAAACCGGCAATGCGACTTGCCTGACCGACCGGCCCGCGCGGGAACAGTTCATAGAGATGTCCGCGTCCGTGCGTTTCACAGAATCGTTCTTCCAGGTCGCTCAGCACGTCCCGTGCGCTGTCCTCGTTGCCGCGCTGCCGGTAACGTTCGCGCAAATAGAAGAGGACTTCCCAATGTTCTTCGTTCAGCTCGATCCCTTCGAGCGCCGCTTCGCGATTGGCGTGTTGCGGTGACCACGCTTCAAGCTCGGTCATGTGGCCTTCAGGATCGTGTTCGTAACGCTGCGGATCGCGGATGGATTTGTTGATATCGAGCATGATGATTCCTCCGGCTGACTGGGGCGGACAGGACGCCCGCCGCTGACGACAACTTTAGACTCTTGAGTATTCCTGTCAACATTTCGCGTCGCAGGGTTATCGGGGGGCTGGGAATGATTTTGGGGGATGGGGCTGGGGACTGTTTTTCGGCCAAGAGACGCTGGGGAATTGCTGAGAAGGCTGCTTGAGAATTCTAAAGGGTGGTCCGCTTCACTTCAGCCAGTCCGTATTTGCGCGCCACTTGAATACCCGCGAGTCCACAGTCCAAAAGTGGGAAACTGGCCAGAAGCGCCCAAGCGGAATGGCGCTTCGGTTATTGAGTGTGGTCGAAAAGAACGGTTTGGAAGTGCTCGTTTGAGTATTGCCGATTCCCCACAAATATGACGGTCGCTTCCCAAACAGTTGCGGCCATGCTGGCTGATGGGGGCATCACGACGGAGATCGGCCAGAAACGGACATCGGTAGCGGCCTTCAGGAATTTCCCTCGCGCATTGCCGCGCGCGTAAGACGGTCGAAGCCGAGGGTGGATTGCTTGTCGATGTCCAGATATTGGTCGGTGACGTCTGTATGTGTGGCGATTTTGTTGCTGCTGCACCAGGTGTTCCAGGCGGTTTTGCCGGCAGGGTAGTTGCCGGGCAGGCCGACGAGTTTGTAGAGGCGGCCGCTGCGGGTGGTGACGGTCATGTTGTGGGCGTCGAACTCGCCGATGGCGCTGGAGGTGCGGGCGAAGTTGTGGGTGACGTCGTGGCCGTGTACATGATGGCTGCGTGCTCCTTGACTGGTGGTAATCTCCATCACGCACCAGCGCCGCAAGGTGACTTCGCGCGATTCTTCCGGGACATTTCTGACAGCCATTGCAACCTTTCCATTCGATGCCAAGATTTTCTACGGGTGCTATCTTAACGGAGCACTGGGTAGACCAGCCAGTTTGTGCAGGCTGTCACTGCGGTTTTTGAAGGTCGTGTTGTATGCATCGAACCGGACCGGGCGGCGTTTGAACGAAAAAAGCACGCGATATTAAGCGTGCAATCCATAATCAAACACCCGGTAACCGCGCGACCTTTCCGGCTCGCGCGGCTGGACATCAGTGCTAATGACTTCAGGGCTTCTTGGGCGTGGCGTAGGGCACTTCTTTCTGGATCGGCTCCCAGGTGGTTTCATAACCTACAAAGAACTGTCCCGGTACGATCTCTTTCTGACGGGTGGTTACGCGGAATGTGTGGCCATCCGGAACCTTGGGCCGGCAGAACTGTTTCTTTTCTTCACTCATGGTTCTATCTCCTTTGGTCGTTGCAAACTGTTGCTCGTAGCGGGAGGCATATCGAAGCAGGCCCCTCCCGGGCGGCCGCAAACTTGTTCATTTGCGCGTGTAATGGGCCTTGTGGGGTATTACATGCCGCACGCCCCCTTGGGGTTTTTCAACGTCCCCTTGGTAGCGGGGGATGATGTGGATATGCACGTGAAAGATGCTTTGTCCGGCCACCTGCCCCACGTTGACGCCGATGTTGTAGCCATCCGGTTTGAACTCTTCGTCGATGAGTCTTTTTTCCTCTTTGATGAGGTGCATGCAGGCGGCAACTTCTTCCGCGGTCAGGTCGAAAAAACTGGCGACATGCCGGCGCGGGATGACCAGCGTGTGTCCCGGACTGGTCGGGTAAGTATCGCGCGCACTGAAGGCAAGTTCATGCTGAATCGACACCCCGCGCGGATCTTTGCAGAACAGGCACGGATCGTTGGGGTTGCGTTTCATTTCTTGTGTGGCTTCAGTCGGCAACGGCACACCTCTTTCTGTACGTTATACTCGGACCAAGAAAATCATCGACGAGGACATCATCGTGGCATCGAACAAAGGACGGGCTTACTTTGCATTGCTTGGCTACCATTTCAACCCCGACGACGTCACGCGTCTGCTGGGAGTAGAACCCACCACGGTGAATGCTGCCGGCGCATATAGCGGGCTGGACAAGCCCGTGATCAGTTCCTGGGAGCTGTCCACGGAGACGGTTGCCGGAGAGGTGGATGTATTCGCTTTGACGGACAGCCTCGTCAAACAACTGGAACCGCTCAAGGAAAAGATCGTTGGCGTCTGCAAGAGCCACAATCTGTCTCCGCGCCTGGGCGTGGCGCTAACCTTGTCCATCGACAAGGGCGCAGCCAGCCCGGAAGTCGGCTTCGGCGCGCGCACCATCCGTTTTCTGGCGGATACCGGCTCTTTCATCGAGGTGGATAACAAACTGTCCGGGCGGGTCTGAGCCATTCTTTACCCCACAATCTGACTGCTTGAAGCCGTCTGCGCCAGTTTAAGTTGTTCTTCGCAATGCCTTAAGCAGAGCGGCTGAAGCGCGTGACGGAAGCATTCGATGATCACTTCGAATTCATCGGCCATCTCTTCCGCAAGCGCGGCATCGTTGGTCAATTGTGCCAGCGCATTCTGTGCTGTCGCCTTGTTCACGCGGCAGATGACGGACACATGGATGGGCAGTTGCTGTTCCATGCCGACCGTCAATGCCTTTTCGTAGGAGTTGATCGCTTCTTTCAACCGGTCCGGGTTCGCTTCCGACTCGCCCAGATGGTGCAAGGTGACGCCCCGGTTGTTATGGGTGGCGGTCAGTTCCAGTGCATGATCGTCCGCGTTGAGTGCGGCCAGTGCATTCTTGTAGGCGACCACGGACTTTTGCAGTTGACGGTTGCCTTTGAGCTGGATGCCGTGGGTGTACAAGGCCGCGCCGAGCTGCTGCATGGTCTGCATCCACGCTTCCGGATGCGCTTCCCGTGTCCAGACCAGCAAGGCGTTGGTATACGCATCCACCGCGAGCTTGAGCGGGTTGGTCTCTTCCTGCAAGCGGCCCAGCGCCTGGTTGGCCGTGCCCAGGTTGTATTGCGTGGCCGCCCATTCCTGCGGTGACGCTTCCTGAGTGTAGATTTCCAATGCCTGTTCGAAATACTGCACGGCCTGTGCGAACAAGGCCGCGTCTCTGCGCTGCTGGCCCAGTGCGGCGAGGATGTTGCCTAGCTTGTTCAGTGTCTCCGCGCACGGAGAGGTAGCCAGCGATGCCTCCAGCGCTTCGCGCAGGCGCTCGAAGATGCGGGTGCTGTAGCGGTGCTGCTCGTAATTGCCGCGCGTGAAACGAAAGTTGTCCGCGACGGCGACTTGCGTATCCGGCATGGCCGCTGCTGCTTCTTGTTCACTCAGCAAGCAGAGCCCATCCGCAATGGCGCGTTCCAGTGCCTTGTTCGCGGGGTAGAGGAGGTAGAAGGTAGAGCGCTTCATTGTGCCCGTTCGAGTATCTCGTTCAATTCCGGATCGGCGCCGACCGCGCCGCCAAGATCGATCTCTTCTTCGGTCGCTTCGCGTATCGACAGGACTTCCAGCATGAACGTGACTTCCCGGCCGCAAAGGGGGTTGTTGCCGTCCACGGTCAATGTCTTGTCGTCGAAGCGGGTGACGATGAAGTTCCTCGGCTCGCCCTTTTCGTTTTCCATGGTGATGGTCATGCCGATCTCGCGGTATTCCTCCGGCACGTTCTCGATGCGGTCGGTGAATACCAGCGATTCGTCCCGCTCGCCGTATAGCAGTCTGGTGTCGACCGGCACTTCGATGATGTCGCCGACTTTCTTGCCGTACAGGGCCTTGGTCACGTCCTCGGACATCACGTCGTTCACGCCGTGCACATAGCCCAGCGGATAGTCCACGGTGACCAGCATGTCGCCGGTTTTGTTGTCGATGATCTTGTAGTTCAGCTCAACGAATTTTTCGTCTTCAATCGTATCTGACATATTGAATCTTTATCCTAGAAAAGGCAGTTGTCCACGAAAGACACGAAATGGGTTAAGCAGGCATTTCGCCGCAAGGCGAAAGCTCGCAAAAAACACGAACAAATTCAAATGCATGCTTTGGCGAATCTTTTCACCCGATGGGTGTCACGCAAACTTTATTTACTTCATGTTTTATTTCGTGATTTTCGTGTTTTTCGTGGACGAAAGGTGGTTTTAAGGTTTATGAAAGCATGTCTTAAAAAATGGTCGCGCCAAAGATTCTCACCTTGTCTTTTTCGTAACCCAGCACCAGCCTTCCCAGCCATTCGCCGGGTTTCTTCGTGCTGCGCTGTTTGTACAGCACGGTGACATGTTCTCCGCGACGGATGATGCCCAGATACTCGTAGTCGGGAGACAGATTCTTGGCCAGTTCGCTGCGGGCGAACTGCTTGCCCATCTCGACTTCGTTCGCGCCAGCGATCAAGGTGCTCGAAAATTGACGCGTGAATGCGCCGTAGTTGCCTTCATTCGAGTATTTGACCAGATCCGCCCACGCCGGGTGTGCGAGTTCCAGTATCTCTTCATCCGTCTTATCAATGATATTCATCAACCCAACTCCATTCCTGCGCAAGAGATAAAAAGAGGACCAACATAAGGATGCCGACCCTCTTCAATGTACTACCAAGTTGCCGCAAATATCTTTGCGTAAGCCTGATTTTACAAAACCGGAAATCAAGCCTGCGTTTTTCTAGTGTTGGTCTGTCGGCGGCGCTTTCTCCACATCGCCTACCAAGTGGTATAGCGGTGCTTTTTCCATCGTGTACTCGCCGGTCTTGGGATCGCGGCGGGAAACGGTCAGCACGTGCCAGTTCTGGTCGTCCAGCTTCATCACGTCACCACGGTAGTAATAACCGGGCCAGCGCGTCTCCTTGCGGAACAGGGTGTGATGGAACACGCTTTCCGAAGTCAGGAAGCGGTGCTTCAGTTCCCATGCGCGCAGCAGTTCGTGGATGTCGGAAGCGGCGACCTTCTCCAGGTCTTCACCCAGGATGGACATCTTTTTCAGACCGATGTTGAGCAGCTTGTCGTTGGTCATGTAGTTGACGCCGAAACCGCCGCAGTACTCGTCCATCAGCTTCTGCAAACGGTCCAGCCCCTGTCTCGGATTGATGAAGTTGGGATTGACGCTGCCGGCCACCACTTCGTTGCTGAACACGCGGTAGGTTTCCAGCGGCTTGTAGATCTGCTCGCGGCGACGGGCGATCTGCGCGTCGGAGACACGGATGCCTTCCGCTTTGCCGTCGTCGATGTATTTGCAGGCAGCCTTGGCAGCCAGACGACCTTCGGTGAAGGAACCCGAAGAGAAGGCGTGCGGCGTGCCGCCCACCGCATCGCCCGCGCCGAACAGACCTTCGATGGTGGTCATGCGGTTGTAACCCCAGAAATATTCTTCCGGAGAAATATCCTCCGGACCGGAACACCAGGCACCGCAACCGGTGGCATGCGAACCCATCACATAAGGCTCGGAGGTGGTCAGCTCGGGATTCTCGTATTTTGGATCCACGTCGGTGGCGGCCCACAGCACCGCCTGACCCACGGTCATGCCGAGGAAGTTGTGCCAGCCGATCTCTTCCAGATGCGGGTCCTGGAAGGCTTCCATGGTGACCATGTGGATCGGGCCGCGACCGGCATTCACCTCGTTGATCATGGCATGGTTGCGCAGACAGGTCGGGATGGGGCGGTGCGTACGGTGCGACACTTCCGGATCCAGATATTCCTTGCCGACCATCTTCTGCAGGTCCGGGAACCACTTGGATTCGAACTCTTCACCGTAGCCATTCTGGGTATATGTCTTGAGGTGCAGGAAATAGGCGCCGACAGGACCGTAACCGTCCTTGAAGCGGGCCAGCACGATGCGGTTTTCCATCTGGGTCATCTTTGCGCCGGCTTCGATCATCAGGCCGTAGGCGGAACCGGAAGACCACGGTGCGTACCAGACACGCCCCGCACCTTCGCCGATAGAACGCGGCTTGAAGATGTTGGAAGCGCCGCCGGCGCCGCAGATCACGGTCTTGGACTTGAACACGTGGTAGTTGCCCGTGCGCACATTGAAGCCCACGGCACCGGCGACACGGTTGTCCTTGGATTCATCCATCAGCAGGTGCGTCACGCAGATGCGGTTGAACACCTTGTCCGCCGACTTCTTGGCCGCTTCGGCAACGATAGGCTTGTAGGATTCGCCGTGTATCATGATCTGCCAGCGCCCTTCGCGCAGATACGAACCCTTCTTCTCGTTGCGCATGATGGGCAGGCCCCACTCTTCGAAGTTGTGCACGGTGGAATCCACGTGACGCGCCATGTCGAACAGCAGGTCTTCGCGCACCATGCCCATCAGGTCGATACGCGCATAGCGCACATGATCTTCCGGATTGTTCTCGCCGAAGCGCGTGCCCATGTAGCAGTTGATCGCATACAGGCCCTGGGCGACCGCGCCGGAGCGCATGATGTTCGCTTTTTCGGCGATGACGATTTTCTTGTTCTGTCCCCAATACCTTGCCTCGAATGCCGCACCGGTGCCGCCCAATCCGGCACCGACGACCAGGATGTCGATATTGTCTTCAATGATAGTCGAGTAGCTCATCAGTATTGCACTCCCTTTTTGATTTCCAGACCATTGGATTCCAGTGTGTGCAGACCACCGTCATCCATACGGATATATTTCGGTTCGTTGAACAACAGTTGGCTGTCGCGCATCTCCTTGCTGGGGGCGGGCACTTTGCCGAGGTCCGGTGTCGCCGAGCCCCAGGGTTTGGTGGTGATGGGGGCCAGCAGCTCCATGTCTTTCTTGCCGTTGCGGAACTTGATGCGCCAGGCGATGGTGCCTTTCTCTTCGTCGCGGATCACGCGTACCGAGTGGCCCAGCGGCGCGAAGTCGGCATAGCCGCGCACGTCGATGGCCTGGTGCGGGCAGGCTTTCACGCAGGAGTAGCACTCCCAGCACATGTTGGGTTCGATGTTGTAAGCGCGACGCAGCTTCTTGTCGATGTGCATGATGTCGGACGGGCAGATGTCCACGCATTCACCACAGCCGTCGCAACGGGTCATATATACAAAGGTTGGCATGATCTATTCCTTATGGATGATGTCGGGTCGGTATCAATAGTGTTTGGCGCGTTCCGCCTTGATGCACAGCCCCATGTTGGGCGGGTTCTTGCCCATGTACATCGGCACATCGGGGAACTTGGCGTGCACTGCGGGATCGGTCAGGTCATAGTCGGGCGGCAGGTTCTCGCGACCGCCGTCGGCCATGATCACGCGCTTCTGGAAAGCCGCAGCCGGCTTGAAGAACATGTGCGCGAACTTGGACCAGTACACGCCGCCGAACAGCATGGTGCTGGACAGGATGAACAGGACGAACAGCAGGTTCAGGCCACCGCCGTTGTATGACCAGAGCAGGGCGAAGGTCGAGGTGGCCAGCACCGAGACGATGAACAGGTCGGCGCGCTCGAAGCGGAAAACGGGCAGACCTTCCGCAGCCACGTCGACGCGGATCGCGAACCAGAACCAGTAGCCGCCGACGGCCAGCATCAGTGCGCCGATATGCCACAGTTGCGGCAGCAGGGTGGAGGTGGTGCCCGGCGAGAAGATCATGAGCGCGGTGCTCAGCACGAACAGCATGAAGCCGTACATCATCAGCAGGTGGGACATCCGGCGTTGCGGGTTGCTGAATTCGCCGGCGGTCATCACTTCGTTGGTCAGCACACCGACGGCCATCGCGACCTTTTCACCGCCGCTCACTTCGCGCTTGGCACTCTTCTGCGCCTTCTTCGCGTTCTCGAAGAAATACTTCGCGCTCTTCTTGTGCAGCATGTCGAGTATCGTCCCGCCCATGACCAGTAGCACCATGAGAATGATATAGCCCTGCATCATCGCGGGGGAGATGACTTCGGTAAGTGAGGCAAAGGGGTTGCTCGTGAACATCAGTTTCTCCTCATTGAATTAATAGTCTCGGGAAATCGGTGAATCGTTCGGTCGTTCATCAGCTATTCAATCCTGCATAGTATTTGCGCAAAATCTCCAGCACTTCGGGACGACTGAACTCCGCGGGGACTTCTTCGCCTTCCGAGAGCATCTTGCGCAATTGGGTACCGGACACTTGCAGGCGGTCGGCATCGGAGTGCGGGCAGGTGCGGGCCGAGGCCATGCCGCCGCATTTGTAGCACCAGAAGGAAACATCGATCTTCAGTGCCTGGGTCTCCAGTGCGTTTTTGGGGATCTTGTCGAAGATGTGGTGCGCGTCGAACGGGCCGTAGTATTTGCCCACGCCGGCATGGTCACGGCCGACGATCAGGTGCGAGCAGCCGTAGTTCTGGCGGAACAGGGCATGCAGCAGGGCTTCGCGCGGGCCGGCATAGCGCATGTCCAGCGGATAGCCCGACTGCACCACGGTCTTGCCGACGAAGTAGTTCTTGGTCAGCGCGATGATGGCATGGGTGCGCACCTCGGCCGGGATGTCGCCCGGTTTGAGATTGCCGAGCAGGGAATGGATCATCACGCCGTCGCACACTTCGATGGCGATCTTGGCCAGATACTCGTGCGAGCGGTGCATGGGGTTGCGCGTCTGGAACGCGGCGACCTTGCTCCAGCCCATCTCGGTGAACAGCGCGCGCGTCTCTTTCGGTGTCATGTACATCGCGCCGTATTTCTGCGGGAAGCCGCCTTGCGACAACACTTTCACCGGCCCGGCCAGATTCACTTCGCCCTGTTCCATCACCATCTTCACGCCGGGGTGCTCGATGTCGGTGGTGCCGAACACGGTGGCGCATTCGTGCGCTTTGTCGATGGTGTATTTCTCGGTCACCTGCATGGTGGCGAGGATGCTGTCGTCGTCAGGATCGACCAGCGCGATCATGTTGCCGGTGGGGATGGCATCGGCAGCGGACTTGCCGGTGGAGAGGGTGATGGGGATGGGCCAGAACAGGCCGTTGGTGAGCTTCATGCCGTCGCATACGCCTTGCCAGTCGGCGTGACTCATAAAACCATCCAGCGGTGTGAAACCGCCGATGCCGAGCATGATGAGATCGCCTTTTTCACGCGAACTCACGGTTACTTTTGGGTAACTGCGTGCTCTGTTTAACTCTGCGATCAGATCTTCGCCAACTAACAACAGCGGTTTCAGATCGCCCCCGCCATGCGGGTTTACCAATGCCATACAGCCTCCCTGATACGGTGTAGCGACGGATGGAATTACATGCAAATTTCAGGTGCGCACAGTAGAGGAACATTACGTG
>WOYI011446889.1_pt1 | contig 13892 bp, 10 predicted proteins | sample 6423411 | NCBI WGS metagenome assembly WOYI01 (sample SAMN13441803, study PRJNA592873) | oil field metagenome | biome: oil field; feature: oil-well bore; material: oil-contaminated soil; isolation source: oil-contaminated soil from oil-well borehole | place: Germany: Wietze | collected 2016-10-18 ...
TCTCAGACGTTCACAGACCTGCCGCGATCATAGTCTCCGAAAAAATCTACCGAAGAGGCCGGCACCTTATGATAAGAAATGCCTGTAAGGCTATCGCCATCATTTCCCTGCTGCTGTCCTTCACGTTGTCCGCCTGCAGCGCACCTGCCCCTGCGCACCCCGTTTCTGCCATTCCGACGTCAACAGCCCCCGCTCCTTCTGCCAGCCCGGAAGCCCCGAAACCCACCCTCACCTGCACTCCAGCGGCGGCTGCCGAGGCAGCGGAAATACCGGACCAGCGAACAGCCTATGCGATGGACATCAGCCTTGATTATCCAGCACACCAGCTCACGGTAACCCAAATCATTGACTATACGAATTCTACGGGAGCAGAGCTCAGCCTGCTCCCGCTGGTGGTGCCGCCGGCCCTGCAGGAAGGCGTCTTTGTACTCTACGATTTGCAGCTGCCGGAGGATTACACCCAATCCACCTATCAAATGGTGGACGACGCTCAGATCGCCATCACCCTGGTTCCCGGCCTGCCGGCCGGCGAATCCCTCCAGATCAACCTGATGTACTGCCTGCAGCTGCCCGAATCCCGGAGCGTCTTCGGATACACCGACCGCCAGCTGATCCTCGCGGATTGGTTTCCCTTCGTCCCGCCCTGCCTCGCCGGTGAGGGCTGGCTGGTGAACGAACCGGGCCAGGTGGGCGAATACCTCGCCTACCCCCTGGCCAATTTCAACGTCAACCTGCGCCTCTCTCCGCAGCTGGACGGGCTGATCGTCGCGGCCAGCGCGCCGGCGTCCTCACTGGAAAGCAACGCCTGGCGCTACCAGGCGCAGGGCGTGCGCAACATCGTTTTTGCGGTCAGCCCGGAATATCAGATCGCCTCTGCCCACGGGGACAGCGTGACCATCCAGGCCTACACCCTGCCTGAGCACGCCCATTGGGGGCAGCGCGCGGCCGACCTGGCGCTGGCGGCCTGGTCCCGTTATGAAACGCTCTATGGTCCGAATGAACGGGCGTACATGAGCATCATTGAAGGTGACCTTAATGACGGGATGGAATATGACGGGGCCTATTTCATCAACGATTGGTATTATGAGACGGCGGATGAAACGCCCAAGAACTACTTCACCCTGCTTACCGTGCACGAGACCGCCCACCAATGGTTCTACGCGCAGGTCCATAACGACCCCGCGGGCGAACCCTGGCTGGATGAAAGCCTGGCGACCTACAGCGAACTGCTCTACCTGGAGTCCGCCCACCCTGAACGGGTCAACTGGTGGTGGGATTTCCGCGTGGCCGATTTCAACCCCAGCGGCTATGTGAACAGCACCATCTACGACCATCACGAGTTCCGGCCATATGTGAACGCCGTATATCTGCGCGGGGTCTTATTCCTGCAGGACCTGCGTGAGGCCATCGGCGATGACGCTTTCCTGGCCTTCCTCCGGGCCTATGCCACACCCGATGAAGCGGACAGCCTGCGAACCGGGGCTGGGTTCTTCACCCTGCTTGACGCATGCAGCGATGCGGACCTGACAGACCTGCTGCGCGTTTATTTCCGCAGCGCACAGCCTTGAGGTATAAATTAACCTGAGAACACCCACCGCGGAATGTTGGTTTCTCTCCTGACGAATTGAATTAGGATGGTACCCTTGCAAACATATACCCTCCCCTACGGTCAAACGCAGCTCGACATTGTCCTGCCCGATACCTACCAGGTGGACCTGATCCTGCCCAAGACGCTGGACGCGCCCGAGGATGTTGATCAGGCTGTTCAAGAGGCTTTAGCCAGCCCGATTGGCCCCCTCTCGCCCGCCCATTTTTCCCGCGATGCGGCAATTGGCATCGCCATCAATGACAAGACCCGGCCGGTCGCCAGGCCCAACCCGGTCCTGCCCCTGCTGGCAGCGCTGGAAGAATGGGGCTTTGACCCCGCGCGGGTGCAGTTATTCGTCGCCTCCGGCACGCATACCCCCATGACCGGGCAAGAGCTCCACGATATCCTTCCGGACGAGGTCCTCTCAAGATACAAGATCGTCGTCCATGATTGTGACTCCTCCCCCCTGGTCTCTCTGGGCAAGACGGACTACGGCACGCCCATCCTGGTCAACCGGGCCTATTATCAATGCGACCTCAAGATCGTGGTCGGGAACATCGAACCGCACCACTTCATGGGCTTTTCCGGCGGCGTGAAACCGGCCGCCATCGGCCTGGCCGGGCGGGAGACGATCAACGCCAACCACGCCATGCTGGTCCACTCAGATGCTCGCTCCGGCCGCTACAGCATCAATCCCATGCGCCAGGATATTGAAGCGATCGGCCGGAAGATGGGGGTCCATTTCTGCCTGGGCACGGTCCTCAACGAACATAAGGATATCCTGCGCGTCTACTTCGGCGACCCGAAGATGGTCATGCAAAAAGCCATCCCCGACGTGCGGGCCATGTTCGCGGCCGCCGCAGCGGAACCCTATGACCTGGTGATCGCTTCGCCCGGGGGTGCGCCCAAAGACATCAACCTTTACCAGGCCCAAAAAGGCCTGACCCATGCCGCCCGGGTTGCGAAGGATAACGCCTGGGTCCTGCTGCTGGCCGCCTGTCCGGAAGGCTCGGGCAGCCAGGGTTATGAAACGTTCATTGAGCAGGCCGGCTCCCACCAGGCCGTGATGGACCAATTCCAGAGCGGATTTTTCGAAGTCGGCCCGCATAAGGCTTACCAGATCGCCCGGGATGCCCTGCGCACCCGGATTGTGCTGGTCTCGGAGATCCCCCCGCAAACCGTCAGCCGATGGCAGCTGACGCCCAGCCAGCCTGACAAGCTGGAAGCCCTGCTGGGGTGGCTGGCAGATCAATTACCGACGGACGCCCGGGTGGCCGTGCTGCCCGCCGCAACCCGCACCATGACGGAGACCCTCAATGACAACCCATAATGCATTGCGCAATCCCCAACTTAAAGGCGACGATTTCTTCTGGAAGGGCAACCCGACCGGGATCCTGCTGATCCACGGTTTCACCGCCACCACGGCTGAGGTGCGGTTGGCGGCCGAAAAGCTCCACAAAGACGGTTACACGGTCGCCGGCCCGCTGCTGCCCGGCCACGGCACCACGCCGGAAGACATGAACCGTTCCACCTGGCAAATGTGGCTGGAGAAAGTGAAACGCGCTTATGAAGACCTGGCGCGCGAGTGCCAGCAGGTCTTCGTGGTCGGCGAATCGATGGGCACCCTGCTGGCGCTGGAACTGGCTGTGCAGCACCCTGAGATCAAAGGTCTGTGCCTTTTTGCGCCCGCCATCAAAGTGCCGAAGCTGTGGCTCTCTCGCCTGGTGGCGCCCTTCAGGGACTATCTTGACAAAAACGCCGAAGACGACGGGCTGCCCTGGCAGGGCTATGACGTGTATCCCCTCCACGCAAACGTGGAAATGCTCAAGTTACAGAAGCGGGTACGCCAGGATTTGGAAAAGGTTACCCAGCCCACGCTGGTCTTCACCGGCGAATACGACAACTCCATCTCACCTGATGCGGCGGAGATCGTGATGAAGGGGCTCGGCTCGGAGTACAAAGAACTTATCCACATGTCCGAATCCCACCATTGCATCCTGCTGGATGGCGAGCTGGACCAGGCAGTTGAGGAAATTGACGCCTTCATCCACCGGAATTTGGGCGATTAAAGCGAGCCTGCTCATTCCTTAAGCCCTCAGATCACACCGACCGGCGAAAGTCAAACCTGATGAAAATTGGTCTCCTCTCCGATACCCACAATAACCTCTCCAACCTGGTCGCAGCACTGGAGACCTTCCATGAAAGGGGCATTCAAACCGTGGTCCACTGCGGCGACCTGATCGATTTCGATCTGATCTCCCATTTCGATGGCTTCCAGCTGATCTATCTCACCGGCAACATGGACCACGCCAGCGGGACGATCCAGCGGCGAGTGATGAAGCTGAATGCGGAAAATTTCGCCGGCCCGGTGTTCAGAGGCCAGCTGGCCGGTGTGCCGGTGGCGGCAACCCACAGCCATATCGAGGGCAAGGTAATGGAACTGGTCCAATCCGGCCGCTACGCTTGGATCTTCCACGGGCATACCCACCAGCGCCGAGATGAGATGATCCGCGGGGTGCGGATCGTCAACCCGGGCGCGTTGGGCGGCCTGAAACGCGGTCCGCGCACGTTTTGCGTCGTCGATTTGGATGAGCCCAACGTGGAATTCATCACCCTTCAGGGAGCATAAGGGCGGAGCAATGGATTACGACACCCTTTGCGCCTACCTGGAAGGCAAACCCGGCGCCCGCCGGGATATGCCCTTCGGCGCCAACACCCTGGTCTTCAAGATCGCGAATAAGATATTCGCCCTCGTCGCCTGGCAGGCGGACCCGCTCACGATCAGCCTCAAAGCAGATCCCGTTGACGCCGTGATCCTGCGCAAACAGTATCCAGCCGTCCGCCCCGGCTATCACATGAACAAGACGCATTGGAATACGGTGACATTGGACGGCACGGTCCCCGACGATGAGGTCCTGCGGATGATGGACGACTCCTACACGCGGGTCGCCCGGGGCATGACCCGGGCACAACAGGCCAGGCTGAAGCGCCTGGGCTGGCGGGACGAATAACCAGAACCGATCTTCGGAACCATTCACAAAAAATCTCTGGATAGTTACCAATTACTCCGCCCTGTTTGAAATCAGATTCTCCGAATTTATAAAATTCCGGGAATCCTGCTTAACTCAACCGTCACAGTTCCCCGGCATCTTGGAAAACGGGTGCCAATTTGCTCACCCATAAGGGTGCATGCGTCATCAATCAGATCACGCATAAAAAAAACACCCGGCTGTAAGTTGTACCGGGTGTTCTTTCTCCTTGCGAGAGAAAGTCTGGATTCTAAGGGGAACTGATGCTGATGAGCGGGATGAAGCTGAATGAAGAGGCCATCAGCTCGATCAGGGTCTGGTCCGTCGCCGGCGGGCTCTCCGGGTCACCCTGAGAGGTCACCTTCAGGATAATCTGTTCGATCTGCCCGAACGCCGCATCGGCGGGCACGCTGACGGTCACTTCAATCGTGGTCGACTCGTCGGGCTGCAGGTCAATGACGTCCTTGCTCCGGAGGCTGGCGGCCCAAGTGCTGCCCGCCGGGTCCAGGTCGATGGTATAGGTGTCAGGGTTGAGGCCGGCGTTGGTCAGCTGCACCCGGACGGTGGTCTCCTGGCCGGGGGCTTGCCCGGCGGTCACCTTATCGGTATTCAGGTAAGGCCGGTAATCGGCCCGCGCCTCACAGGCGACGACGGAGAGATCATCCAGGTACCAGCCTTCTTCACCAATGCTGGAGTCGGTGGCCTGCGTGAAGCGCAGTTTGATGGCGTCACCCGCATATTGGGTCAGGTCCACCACCGCGTTTTGCCAATCCTGCAGGCCGCACCAGGCCGGCTTGCCGGCCAGCGGGTTGCCATAGGAAGTCAAAATGTTTGCGGTGTAAGGGCCGGCCAGCAGCAGGCTGTTGGGGATCTGGTACCAGCTCTGCCCGCCGTTAGTCGAAACCTCCAGGACCGCGCCATCAAAGCAGCCGCTTGAATCCGCCTCCAGATCAAACCACTGCATGAATTTGAGGGTCACCGGTTCACCAAAGGTCTCGGGGACGGTGATCGTGGGGCTGACCAGCTGCTGCAAGCTGATGGCGTTCTTATCGACTGAGAAGTAAGCATGGCTGGGGCTGTATGAGCGGTTTGAGCTGAGCGCCCAGGTGTCATTCGTGCCGCTGTGTGACCAGCCTGTCAGCCCGGCTTCAAAGTCCGTCTGATAGAGCGGGGTCGGCGCGGTGCCGCCGGGGCAATCGCCCGGGGCGGCACTCGTGCGGAATTGGAAGACTTCGGAATAAACGCTGCTGCCGCAGGCATTGGAAGCCCGGACACGCCAGTAATAGACGGTGCTGTTCCTCAGGTTCGCGGGCGGGGTGAAGGCAGGCTGGGTCAACCCGGTTTCGGAGTAGGCGATCTGGTTGAAGCCGCTATCCGTGGCGACTTCGATCTCATACGTCAGGTTCCCCTGTGCGGCCCGCCAGGTCAGGTTCGTATCCACAGCGACATCGCCGGCCATGTTGGCGGGGCTGGCCAGGGCCACCGTATCCGGTGCGCCGGCGGAAACGCTCAGGCCCAGGCTGATGGAATGGGTCTGACTGCCGCCCACGCCGCTGACGTTGAGGATGTAATCGCCCACTTGTGCGCTTCCAGCCGCACTCAGGGTCAGCTGGCTGCCGGCCGGTGCATAGACCGGGTTGGCGCTCAGGCCGGTGCTGACGCCTTGCGGCGCGCCCGTGACGGAGAGCGAAACCGGGTCGGCGAAGCCGTTGACCTGATCCACGTTCACCGTCGTCGTCGACTGGGCAGCCTGGCAAACGGAAACCGCTGCGGGGTTGAGGCTGAGGGAGAAATCTGATTCCTCCGGCCCAATCAGCATTTCCACTGAGGGATCACCGAGGACGTTATAGCTTTCCCAGTAATAGCGGCTCTGGGCCGTCCCGGTGCCGGGGCGGGCATCCTCAACGGCCATCAGACCGGCGAAGCGGAAGGAGCCCACCACATTGGCTGACCCCGCGCCGCTGTAGAGCGAGTCCATCATCGCCCGTTCCATGATATCGTCCGGCCCCCAGAAGGTGTTGGCGGATGAGCCGATGAAAGCGATGGCGGCCTTATTCGCTTGCAGTACCCAGGTTTCGCCAAAGGATTCACTGATATTGAAGTCGGCCGTGATGCAGGCGAAACTGGTCACCACGCTGAATGCGCCGGTGCTGGAGATAGCGCGAATATTGTCCTGACTGAAAGAAGGGCCGCCCCAGGATGTGCGGGAGCCGTGCCCGGTGTAGGTGATCAGCGAGCGGCTGTTATTGACCGCGCTGACGACGTTTGCGGTCCCTGCGCTGTAAGTTGTGGCGTAGAGCTTATCACCCCCCGCCTGCGGCGAGGTGGGGAAAGTGCCCGAGTATCCCGCCGGGAGGGTGTGGTTGTCGATCACATAATTCTGGGTCGCCTCAGCGAAATCCCAATAATTGCTGTCATTCGAGGCCAGGAAGGCCGCTTTCATCACCCAGTTTTCCATCCCGGTCAGGCCATCGTAGGCAACCAGGTTATTGATCATGGTCGTGAGCTGGCTTGTGGACCGGGCCGGGAGCCGTCCCACAAACAAATCCGGGATCCAGTCCGGACCATCCACGGTGCTGTAATAAAGGTCGGTGACCGTGTCAGAGGAATTCCCGATGAAAGCCGGCAGGGTATTGCCGCCATTGTCCACATCGCCGATCAGCAGGACATAGGTAGGCGGGACCGGCCAATTATTGTACGCATTTTGGATGTAGGCCTTGATGCCCTCGGCCGAGGAACCGGTTGTTGACAGGCCCGCAACCGTCACCAGATAACCCTGCGACTCCTTGAGGTTCACCAGAGGGGCCAGGGTTGAAATGAAAGCATCCGGTGAAATTATCAAATACCCTTCACCCTCACCGGAGCGCGCCGTCTGAGCGCTGACCTGCGGTGTGTGGTTCATCACTGAATCGGCCAGGAGAGCTTCAAAGGCGGGTGAGGCATGCTGTGTTGAGGCGGCCGAAACGGACCGGGGGTCTGCGCCGCCGATGGTGATGCGGACGCTGATCTCTTCATAGATGACCACTTCCCGGCTGGCCAGGTTGTATTGGACGGGCCAGAACTGCAACTGGGCCACTGAGTGCCCGCGGATCACATAAGTATTCACTAATTGGACGGGCGTTTCAGGGAAGACGCCGGCTGGCTGAGCGGCCCCAGCGGGCTGCGTAATATCGCAAAATTCACCGGGGGCGCACTTCTCAACTTCAGGCGCCCGGTCGGGAATGGACGCGGGCAAACCGCCCTCGCCCAATATGCCGGCATAAGACTTGCTATCTAAAATCAGAACATCCACTACTTCACCGGCCGGGACCTCGATCTCCTTTGTTAAAACAGGCAGGTCCGGGACGCCGGCATCCGCAGGATGGCCGTAGAATGCTTCATTAAATACAGGTGAGTTATCGGCGGCAGGGATTTGCAGCGGGGTCGCAGGGAAGCGGACAACGAGGTCCATCGTATCCCCGGCCTGGGCCGCGATGCTCACCTCCGGCTGCCCCGGCGCCTGTTGCGGCTCGGTTCCCTGCCTTGCAGCATAAACCTGCGCAGGGAACACGAGCGACAGCAGTAATGCTAGGAATATTGAAACTCGTAGGCCCTTACCTTTAACCATTGGCGATTTGCCTTAATTGCTAATTTACGGATATAATCGTTTTCTATAATGCGGTTTCATGGTACCGAGATTTAGGCTACAAACGAGTTTAAGAAAACGCCGAAAATGAAAAGAATCTGGGGATTCTGGTTAATCTAAAATTAGAATGCCTTAAAAACCGAAAACTCTAATCCGAGTCTTAATTTAAGGATCGCATTCATGGTCAACGTTGAGTTTGTGCGGGAAATTCGTCCTCGAATTGTGGACGATTTTGATATAAAGGGGGCTTTCGTACCGCGCACGCCTGCCATCGAGAAAGCTTATGCCCTGGGAAAGCGGCTGCATAAAGGCCAGCTGCGGCTCAGCGGCGAACCCTATTTTGAGACCCATTGCGTCTGGATCGCCTCCTTCCTGGATCGCCTGCTGCAAAATGAAGCCTGGACGATCGCCGCCCTGCTGCATGATGCCGTTGAAGACCAGGGAGAAAGTCTCGAAGAGATTCAGCGAGAATTTCCCGGCTTGCTTGGCAAACATGTCGCTTATCTGGTCGATGGCGTCACCAAGATGAGCAACCCCCGGGATGGCCGTTCCCGTGAACTGGAAACCCTCCGGAAGATCGCAAGATTTCGCGACCCGGGGGTTTTTCTTGTCAAATTGGCCGATAAGAGCCATAACATCATGACGCTCGAATACATGTCGCCGGAAAAGCAGCGTCAAAAGGCGACCGAGGCGATCCGCGCTTATGGGAAGCTGGCCGGCATTCTGAATTGCTATCGCTGGCGGCGCTGGCTTGAGGACATGGCTTTCCCCTATGCCGAGCCGGACGCCTTCAAGTTCGTCAAGGAACAGATCGACCGTGACCCCCGTCTGGATGTCGGGTTCATTAACGATATGCTGGAACAGCTGCGGCTCCTGATGGAAGCTGAGGGCGTTGACGGCAAGATCCAGATCATCGTCAATGGCTATTGGCAGTCCTGGCAAAAACTGCGCCGGATGGCCCGGGACCGCCGGACCTCACTGGATAATTTTTCCGCCGTGAACGACATCATCAGCTTCCGCATGCTGGTCGGCAATGACAACGTGCCGGCGTGCTACCACCTGCTTTCACGGATCGACCGCTTCTTCAACCGCAACCTGGACCAGGACCGCTTCGACGACTACATCGCCAATCCGCAGCACGGCTACCGGGCGCTGCAGGTGACCGCCTGGCTGCCGGACCTGGGCGCGGTCGAGGTCGCAATCGCCACGGAAGAGATGGAAGGTGAGAACCTTTGGGGCGTGATCTATGCCCTCCAGCACGGCAAGGAGATCACCCAATACAAACCGGTGCAGATTTTCACCCCCACCGGCGGGACCCGCTTCCTCCCCGATAACTCCACCGTTCTGGACGCGGTCGCCTCCATTCAGGATTTTCTGCTCGACAAGATCAACCATGTGGAAGTCAACGGCGAAACCCGCCAGCTCAGTGACCTGGTCAACCCCGGCGACGTCGTCGAGGTCATCACCAATGGCAAGCGAATGATCCCCTCGGAGGAATGGCTGGAGTTCTGTAACCTGTCCACCGCCCGCCAATTGCGCTCGGTCCTGGTCACCGTGGCCCTGAAGCAAACGGCTGAAGAGGGCCAGAAGATGCTGCGGCCGCTGCTGCTCGAACGCGGCATGGTTGACCTGGAGGATGTCCAGGTTCAGGAAAGAGTCAAACTGGAGAACCTGCTTAGCGCCCTGTCCGCGGCCAGCCTGGATGATCTCTACTCCGCCCTCGGCGGCGGCGCAGTCCGTCTTTCGGACGTGAGCGAGGCTATGAACGAAGCGGGGATCTCACGTGAGGCGCTGGGCTGGACCACGATCAACATCGTCGGCCCGAGCAACACCAATAAACCCGGCGTGCTGGCCTATCTCGCCGGTCTGGTTTCAAAATTTGGGGGCAATATCCTGAGGACGGTCAATAACACCTTTCTGGACGGCTCATTCACCCTGCGCTGGGTGATCCAGGGGTTGGACCAAAGCCGGCATGATGAACTGAAACAAGCGTTCCTCAACTGCGAGATCAAACTCTCCAAGGTGGAGATCGTCTAACCCAACTCCCCCATTCAGGGGCCGACCCTTTCAAGGCTGTCATCCGCAAAAGAAAATTGATACATTATGCCGGTCGCTGACCGGATGCGCAGTCCGTTCCCGTCTTCACCCACAATACTCAACGCACCGCTGCCCACTGGCGCAGCGACCCACTCCGCCTCTGATGTGGATTTATCTGCTGAAGTCCGGAGGATATAGAGCGCGCCCCGGGTCTCATCGCCCGGATAGGCACCTGCACCGACCTGCAAATAACCATCGCTGGTTTCAGCCTGCCAGACGTTGACCAGCTCCGCCCCATACGGCAAACCGGCAATGGAACCGCCTTCCATGATGCCCGCCTGAAACTGGGGGTCCACCGCTGCCGGGAACAGGTCTGCGGCCCGGCCCTCCTTGGCCGCCTGCCCGGCCTGCACCGCCTCGATTTGCGAACGAACCCGGTCCAGCAGGCTCAGTTTCTCCGTCAGGTAGCCTTCCGCAACACCCCCGACCTCGACCTGTGCCTGCAAACTGGTTTCCAGATTCTCAATCAGGGTCGTCATCGATCCGGGCAGGGTCGGCTCCGAACCACCCGCTGCCCGGTAGATCTCAGGATAGGCCTCTTCCCGCAGGATCCAGCGGATATCGGTCTTCCAGGCCAATTCCTGGGCGGTATCCGGGTTCGCGTTCAACGCCTCATAGAACTGCCAATAGGCTTCTGAGGGCGTGTTATCGGTGCCGCTGCAGCCCCACTGTTCGCAGGCCTGCGACTGGGTGAACACACCGGTGAAATCCATCCGCGCGCCGTGGTTGGCGAAGCCATAGGCACTAAGCCGCGCCCACTGCTCAGCGTGGGCACCGCTGGTCAGGTAGATCAGCGGCAGCGGCAGCGAGGGCGGGAAGCCCCAGGCAACGTACCAGACATCCTCCTGAGTCCAGCCATTGCCGCAGGTGGACCCGGTCATCTCGCCATAAGGGCACCCGGCCGCATCGCCGAAGTGGATCAGGGGCGTGTCGCCCCCCGCGTCATACCCAGTAAGCCAGTCTTTGGAGCGCTCGGGGGAGTTCCAGCCCACTTCAATATCGCTCGCGCCGTAAGCCTGAACCTGGCCGTAGAGGCCGTTGTCCACGGCCCACTGGTTCACATCCGCTACCATCCCGGCCCAGGCTGCGCCGTGGCCGGTCATCTTGGCGCCGGTATTGCAGGAGGTTGGTCTGTTGTTCGTACCGACCCCGAGCACCAGGTTGGAATCCGTATCCAGCGCCGAGCATTCGTAATAGCCCAGCATGAAGCCCTGAGACGCGGCCTGTACGTCCGTCAGGCCGACCGGGCCAAAATTGAATAATTCCGCCCCATGAGTGCCATCCGCATTGCAAACGGGATAACTGAAATCGAGCACGGCCACGCTGTCCTGGGTCCCCGGCTGGTTGGCGTCACGCCTGCCGAGTTCGCAGCCGAGGTCGTAGGTGAACGCAGGGTCCACCGTCACCATGTAATAACTGGTTGAATAAAGCGGCTCCTGGGAGTTCATGAACAGGGGCATGAAAATGCCAACAGTGTCCTGGGCGGAAACCTGCACGGCCTGCCGGCCCGGCAGGAGCACGGTCAGGCCGAGGGTCAACGTGATCAGGACCACGATCAAAGCGATATTTCTGGTTTTTGGCAGCATTTATTCCTTCTCCGGCTGGAGTTCGGCCAGCAGGACCCAATGGCCTTCCCGGTCACCCGCGTCCTTGGGCGCCCGATCGTAATAGATCCAGAAGCACGGGCCGTCTTCGGTTTCGACTTCGAAGTAAAAATGGCCCACGCCCCATGACCCTCGGTTGGAGGCAACGGCTGCATGTTGGGGCTGCATATTGCGTGCCATGCGGCCGCGCCGGGTGAAATCTTTCCACTCCGAAAGGCACCGAGAGATCCTCAGCCGCGCCCCGCGCCAGGTGAACGCGTTGGGGCAAGGCGGACTCTTGCGGTGCAAAGGGAGTGCATCAAAGTGAACGGAGATCTCTTCCGCAATGAAATGTTTTACCTGTAATTTGTGTGTTCTCATCCGAATAAAGCAGGTTGATAAGCCGGCTGTTGACCATCGAGCAGGATGAACCGTGACGCCCGGCCCGGCGGGATGCCAAGCTGGCGTAAATCGCTGCTTGACCGTATCTTACCATACCGGCGTCTCAAGAGGATCTTTCTGGCGCTCACCGGCCCGATGCCGGGAATCTTCAGCAATTGCTCGTAATCGGCGGTATTGATTTCAATCGGGCGTTCCCGCAGGTTCACCTCCGCCCAGGCCAGTTTCGGATCCCGCCCCAAATCCAGATGACCGCTTTGCGAGAATTGAATTTCCTCCAGATCGAATGGATAATCCCTCAGGAGGAAAAAAGCCTGATAGAGCCTGTGCTGGCGGGTGATGCTTTCGGCGGGCAAATTCTCAAAGGGGGTATCGAGCACCGGCGCAAATCGGGAATAGTAAGCCCGCATGATCTTAAAGTGGCTGTGCAGGCTGACCGTGGTCTGCAGCAGGTCCAGGTCCGTCTCCCCGACGGCGCCGACGACGAACTGGGTGCAGCTGGAAGGCCAGCTGCCCTTCCAGGCCAGGTGCGGCGAATGCGCCTGGCGGATCTCCTCGATAAGGCGCAGCGGCCGGAGCAGTTCCTCGTAAAAGACCTTCTTCGGCGCCAGCCGGCTCAGGCTGGTCGCGTTCGGCCCCTCCAGGTTGATCGACACCCGGTCCGCCAGCTGCATCGCCCGGAAGATCTGGTCCTTCTCCGCCCCCGGCATGATCTTGAGATGGATGTATTCGCGGTAGTGGTACTTATGCCGCAGGACCTCGGCCGTGGCGATGAGGCGGTCCTGGGTATGGATCCCCCCACCCGTGATGCCTGAACTGAGGAAAACGCCCTTCGCCACGCCGGCATCCGACAACTTCACGACCGCCGAGGCTAATTCGTCCGGCGAGAGACTCGCCCGGGGAATATCGCGGCCGGACCGGAAGCAGCAGTAATTGCAGTTCCGTTCACAGACCGAGGTTTGCATGGTCTTAAGCAAGGGAATGGTCTTGCCGTTCGGCAAGCGGGCACTTGAAACAGGGAACCGATCATTGAGCCGCAGCAATTCCTCGCGGGGGGTTTCCGCTGCTGGCGTAAACTGGACGTCTTCCGCGGCTTCAAACGGCATATTGAGCGCAAAGGATTGGATCTTCTCCCAGGTATCCATATGGACATTATAGAACCGCCGTTCTATTCCTGCAAGAAGGAAATACACCGGCCCCTTCAGCCGCTCTGTGCACCTGTCCGCCGCCGCCAACTGTTTTTGCGAGGCGCAGCGACAAAGCGCCCAAAGCAAAGCGGAGGGGCAAGCAATGGATTATTGAGACCCTACTCAATTTTCCCCAAACGGAACATGGCTACTGAATTCGGGATTCCGTGATGGCTTCGATGACAATAAACGTTGAATCTCGTAATTTACCTGCACGGAGGAGGGCCTCTTCAATTGTCCTGCAAACTCATTCGCTCCCGACCCCTTTTCCCGTTTTTCGATTATGATTATCCATTACCTGAAGGAAAGGAACGACCGCGGAATGAAAAAGATCCTGCTTGACCCGGCTATCGGGTCTGATATAAAGGGTATGGCCCGCCCGGT
>WOYI010474649.1_pt1 | contig 13891 bp, 10 predicted proteins | sample 6423411 | NCBI WGS metagenome assembly WOYI01 (sample SAMN13441803, study PRJNA592873) | oil field metagenome | biome: oil field; feature: oil-well bore; material: oil-contaminated soil; isolation source: oil-contaminated soil from oil-well borehole | place: Germany: Wietze | collected 2016-10-18 ...
CGGAGCCGTCATGCCCGATCTGTCCATCCAATCTTTCCTCCCCCAGGCCGCCCAATACCTGCAGGATGCCCGGCCGGAGGGCGTGCCGCACTGGGTCGCGGACCTCCCTTCGGAAATCACCCCCCTGGCGCAGGGAGAATACAACATGAACTTCCTGGTCCGGCAGGGCGGTAAAAGCTGGGTGCTGCGGGTCAACACGGGGTCACAGATCGGCCTTTCGGATAAAGAGCAGATCGCCTATGAATACCGGACGCTGGTCCTGCTTGCGCCTGCGGGCATCGCTCCGCAGCCCTACTTCCTTGATGACAGCTTTTCGCACCTGCCCTACGGCGTCCTTGGCATGCAATATCTCTCCGGCGAGCGGCTGGATTACCGGCGCGACCTGGCCGCGGCGGCGCGGCTGATGGCGCGCTATCACCAACTGCACGTGCCTGATGAGCAGATCCACCTGATCCGGGAGGAGCGGCCGCTCTCCCTCACCTATGAGCGCTGCCTCCGGATGCTGCAGGTCTATTTCAATTCCGATCTGGCCGACCCCGACCTGGCCGCTTACCTGCGGGAGGTCATCGCCTGGGCGAATGAAGCCCGCCAGCGGGAAGTTTACTTTCTTCAGGACCCCTGGCCCTGCGTCATCAACACTGAGGTCAATAACAGCAACTGGATCCTGAACCGGGAAGCCAAAACAATCCACCTGGTGGATTGGGAAAAGCCGCTCTGGGGCGACCCCTCTCAGGACCTCTCACATTTCCGCGTGCCGACCACCACCCTCTGGAAGACCGAGGTCCGCCTCTCGCCCGAAGAGCAGCAGGCGATGATGGCGGCCTACAAAGATGCGCTGGAAGACGATCACCTGCGGGACACCATCGAAGACCGCACCCGCCTGCGTGATCCCTTCAACTGCCTGCGAGGAGTCTCATGGTGCGCCATGGCCTGGGTGCAGTACCAGCGGGGCGACCACCTCCTGAAAAATGCGGATACCTTCCGAAAACTTGCAATGTATGTGGACCCCAGGTTTGTCCGTTCCCTCTTCGATCCCTACCTCAAAGGTAACGAATGACAGGCACAACCCCTTAACCTTTGAGATGGGTGCCCTGGCCAATTGGAACATCCGCAAGCTGAGGAATGCTCAGTGAACGACGGGTCAAGGAAGAAGACGATGAGATAGCTCAATCCTGGACGCACCAGCAGACTGAAATTCCACCCGCCCATTAACCATAAAACCGGGACATCCCTGTTGAATGTCCCGGTTTGTTCATTCTGAGGCTCAGCCTGGGTAATTACTCGAACGGGTTCTCTATACCTTAAAATTCATAGACCGTCATCCCCAGGATGAAATCGTTGGGTTGCGGCCAGTGATTCTTGTTGAACCCGGGTGCTTCCTTCTAGGTTTCTTTATCGATATCCAGGCGGAAGCATTCTTCTTCCATGTCCACCCGCAGCGCCAACAATCGGAGAGGTTTTGGTGTTCTGCCATGCGGACAGCCGCCTCCCCAAGGGATGGCGCGAAGCCATTCTCACCGTAATGGCGGACCGCTGTGTTGCCGGCGGGGGCTGAACGCCCCTTCCCAAAAAAGGCTTTTTCAATTGCTCCTATATGTACAATGAACTCTACAGCTACATCGGCGATCCGCATGGCGAGGGTGAGATATTCAGGTACGAGGGCGAGCGCGCCTTCCGCAAAGTGCGGGGTGTCGAAGGTAAATTGGCCGGTGCGCTGCTGTTCAATGACCGCCGGGCCAGCACCCCGATCTTCAATGCCCGGGGGATGAACCTGGATGGCGCCGGGGATGATATCGCCGACCCCGAATTCGACTGGAACGCGCTCACCGGCCAGGATTGGGATTACCGGTTCTTTTAACAGCAAAATTCCGGGGATTTCCAAAAATCCCCGAAATTTGACTGCCACCTTACTTCATTTCACTTTCCAATTTATCGATCCCTGCCCGGATCCGCCGCAGGGTCTCCGTGCGGCCCAGGACTTCCGCCAGGTCGGTCGCGCCACCCGGCGTGGCCATCACGCCGGATAACGCCGTGCGGATCGGCCACATGACCGTACCGGTTTTGTAACCGTTGTCCTTGGCATAAGACTTCAAGACCATGTAGAGATTTTCGTTATTAAAGGTTTTGAGGTCTTCCAGCAGCGGGATCACCCCTTTCAGGATCGCCAGGCTGGATTCCAGGTCCGACTTCGATTTCTTGTGCTCATACATGCTGATGTCATATTCCGGGACGGCCACAAAGAAGGCGACCTGTTCGGGAATCTGGTTCAGCCTTTCCGTACGCACCTGCAAGAGTTTGCTGATCTTCAGTGTATCGTATAGGTCCAGTTCCGGGGGGTAGAACGGCTTTGCCAGCTCGTGGAACGTTTCCAGCGGCAGCGCCCGCAGGTGCTCGGCGTTGAGCCAGGTCAGCTTGTCGAATGAAAACGCCGCGCTGGACTTGTTGATCCGGTCAATCGAGAAGACCTGTTCCAATTCCGCCAGGGTGAAAAACTCCCGGTCATCCCCGGGGCTCCAGCCCAGCAGCGCGATGTAATTGACGATCGCTTCCGGCAGGTAACCCATTTTCACCAGGTCCTCGAACGACGGGTCACCCAGCCGCTTGCTGAACTTGCTGCCATCCTCTTTGAGGATCAGCGGCAGGTGGACGTATTCCGGGACCTCCCAGCCGAAAGCTTCATAGAGCAGGTTGTATTTGGGCGTGGAAGAAAGATACTCCTGGCCGCGCATCACATGCGTGATCGCCATCAGGTGGTCATCAACCACGTTGGCGAAATTATAGGTGGGGAAGCCGTCCGACTTCAACAGCACCTGGTCATCCAACTGCGCATTTTCAATCGTGATCTCGCCGTAGACATGGTCCACGAAGGTCGTGCTGCCCGCATCGGGGATGCGCTGGCGGATCACAAATGACTCGCCGTCGTCCAGTTTCCCCTGGATGTCTTCCTGTGTCAGCAGCCGGCAGGGGTCGCGCCGGACGGGCGAATCTTCGCCTTCCGGCCGGTCTTCCTTCTTGCAGAAGCAGCGGTACGCGGCGCCCAACTCCAGGAGCTTTTGAGCATGCTCCCGGTAGATCGGCAGCCGCTCGGACTGGATGTACGGCCCGTAGCCGCCATCCTTTCCCGGACCCTCATCATAATCCAGGCCGGCCATCGCGAGACTGTCGAAGATCGCGGCAACGGATTCAGGGACGTTGCGCTCCTGGTCGGTGTCTTCGATCCGCAGGATGAAGACACCCTGGTTCCGCCTGGCAGCGAGGTACGCATAGAGAGCGGTCCTCAGGTTACCGATGTGCATGTAGCCCGTTGGGCTGGGCGCGAAACGCGTTCGTACCATAGGTGAATAAAACCTTTCTCAAACAAAGATGAACTGAAGCATCAAAATCCTACCACAACTCGCAGCGCGGCTCCATACCCGGTTGGTCAGGGAGGAGCGGCAGGGTACGGCCCTCATGGTTCGCTCAGCAACAGCTCCGGCACCAAAAAGATGCGCACGTTCCCCTGCTGGAAGCCGATCCGCAGGTGCTGCTCGAACTTGAGCGGGTTCACGGCGTAAGTCGATGATTCCAACCCGCCGATATAAATGTACCTGATATCATATTGCCGGATAATGCCCAGCGCGGTCTGCCAATCGGCCGTCTCATACAGCGTGCGGATATCTTCCTGACGTGTGCCCACTTCCGCATACCCGCCGCGCCACTGGCCCTCATGCCCGGGCCAGCCCAAAACCGTAGGCTGCCCGGAATAGGTGGAGACCCTGGCGTAGGACGAATACTGCCCGCCGACGGCTTCCGCCACCACGCCGTCCGGCGCCTCCGCCAGCCAGTCCATCGCCGCGGCCTCATCCGGTTGATAGGTCCGCAGATACCTGCCGGCATCCAGGGTATAGCCTTCCGCCGGCTGGAAGCTGCTGGTCTTATCCAGATAAGCCAATGTCGGGTAGGCCAACCCCAACAGGATGACCAGGATGATGACTACCCTGCCAGCCCACGACCCCTTCCGCAGGAGAATGACGGAAGCATAAGCCGCGGCCAGCGACCACAACATCCAGGCCTGGTAATAGAACTTGAAAACGGTGTTCATCCGGGTGCCGAAGCTGTCCCGCAAGTACACAAACTCCGGCGCCAGCACCATCACGCCGCCCAACAGGACCATCAGCATCACAAACGCCAGCGGTCCTTTTCCGCGCGCGGCGCCCTCAGCCTCAGCCAACTGCCCCAAAAGGAAGCCGAGTCCTCCGATCAGCAGAAAGGCCAGCGTGACCAGCGTGAAACCATATGCCAGCCGGTGCAGCAGCGCCGCGCCCAGCAGACTGGAGAGCGAACTCTGTCCCTGCTGTGCGATCAACTGCTGCCCCAGTTCGGTCCGGCCGACGATGACCCCCATGCCAAGGGACGCCACCAGCAGCAGGATCAGCAAGGCCCCGACGGCGCGCCCACTCCAGGCCCACTTCCCGGGCGTTCGCCGGTGCCAGAGCCAGCCAAAGAGCAAAAAGATCGGGATGAACAACGTGCCGAACATGATCCAGAGATAAAGCCCGCGCGTGGGGTAATAGACGTTGGGCAGGATGCCCCCGGCCTGCGACTGGAAACTGACCAGGAAAGGCAGGTAGAGCACCAGCGCCAGCAGGCCCAACGGCACGGCCAGCCATAAAAGCTCACCCGCCCGCTCCCAACCCCAGCCCTTTTGCATCACCTGCCGGATGAGATAGGCCCCCACCAGCAGCACAAAATAAACCGGCAGATCCCAGGTGTTGAGAAAGACGATCCCCCCGACCAGGACCGCGCCGAGCAGGAACAGGTCCAGTTTATACGCCAGCCTGATCCCAGCGATGTGAGTCTCGCCGTCCAGCGCGCCCCGGAAGATATTAAGCGCCAGTCCGATCGCCAGGGTCACAAAAGGCATCACCAGCACGTGGGGGTGCAGGTCGCCCAGGACGAACGAGAAAGCCGGGAACTCGTCGATCGGCGAGAGCGTGCTGACATTGCCCAGCAGGTCGATATCCTGCACGACGCGGGACGCCTGCCACCACCACCAGTAGCGTTGCGGCACCGGGGTCAGGGGCTGCGTCGGCGGCGCCAGCAGACTCTCCAGGTTGACCCACTGCCAGAATTTGGATGTGCCGGCGGACAGATCCCAGCCCACACCGGCCTGGTGCAGCATCTCCAGGACGCCTTCCAGGTTGCTGATAAACAACAAAAAGACCGGCCCCAGCAGCGCCCAACCCAGGGCGCGGTCCTGCTGCCCCTCATTCTCCGAAGCCGCAAGCAAATCGTAAAGGATGCCATACGCACCCGCCGCGCTGAGGGCAAAGACCGACGCCAGCATCAAATTGAAGGCCACGCCGCCGCTGGTGGCCGTGATCTTCGCCAGCATCGCGGCGAGGATATAACCGAAGTGATAATAGGAAATGGCATAGCCCGACAGCCAGGGGTCATGCGGCGGGAAGGTGTTGGCGTTGAGGGCCGCATTGATAAAAGCCAGCCCCATCGGCTTTTCCGTCCCGACCGCATCCGGGTTGGCCCCCCGCACGACGACCATAAAGCCGAACGCCAGCAGGAAGACGATTTCGACCATCAGGACCAGGCGCCAATGCGCCCGGAGCCACGCCCCCATCCCGTGCCAGCGCCCCCTCCCCGCCCAAAGGCTCAAACCGAGCAGGATCGCCAAGCCCATCAGGATACCGCCGGGCTGGTTTTGCAGCACGCCCAGGCTGGTCAGCAGCCAAAAGGCGAACCCCCACAGCAGGAGGCCAAGGGTCCGGCTGAGCGCATAGGCCTTGTCCGGCAGCCGCCTGAAGAGACGGAATGCCAGCGGGAAGGTCAGCCAGCCGAGCACGAAAAACAGGAAATACCAGGAAATTGCGTTCCAGATCATTTTTTTATCCTTTTATCACTCCCCCAGGCGCAGGCGGAGCGCACCGGACGCCGCTCTGGGGCTTTTTCATTATAACAAGAACGCGGTCTCCTCAGGGTTTTTGGCATGGTCAGTGCACCCCTTAGCTGGCTGAAACCCCCATGAAGGAACAAACCGGTCAATTCGGGCGTCTTGAGGGTAAGATATAATCGAAGCAGGAAGAAACATGCAAAACGGAAAAACTATACGAAACTATAACCCCCCTCTCCAACCCGCAGCCCGGCCCCACCCGGCAAAACCGTCCCGGGCAACGCTCTGGGTGGCTCTGGGCGCGCTGGTGATCATCCTCCCGCTGGCCGTGGTGGGGCTGACCATCGCTGCCTTTCAGTCCTTCCAATGGATCCTGCCCGGCGTGCAGGTCTTCGACAAGGACGTCGGCATGATGTCCTATGAGGAAACGGTCGAATGGACCGATTCCTACTGGAACCATTCCCGGCTGATCACCCTGACGCATCCCCACGATCCGAATTATGCCTACATCGTCTCACCGCAGGACCTCGGCTATTGGGTGGACCCCGTTGCCACAGCGGACGCAGCCTATGCCATCGGGCGGGATTCAACCCCAATGGAAGAACTGTCTGCCGCCGTCTTTGGCGAACCGCAGAGGGTGCTGCCCGTGATGTATTTCGACGAAAATATCGCCCGCCAGACGTTGACCGCGCTGGCGGATGACCTGGCGGTCCCGGCCGTGGAGGCCAGCGTGGCCTACCAGAGCGGCGCCTGGGCCGCCATCCCCGGCATCCCCGGTCAGGCGGTCGATATCGACGCCACCCTGGCCTCCCTCTATCAGGATGCCTTCAACATTTACCTGGCCCAGGCCGTGACCCTCCAAATGACGGCCCAGGCCCCCGCGATCAAGGACCTGACGCCCGTGCTGGATGAGATCGAAGCGGTCGTCAGCCAGGACCTGACCCTGACCGCCCATGACCCTGTTACCGGCGACAATACCCATTGGTCCGTCCCCGCGGATGTGAAACGCGGCTGGGTGACGGTGGAGCCGGATACTTACACCGTTGGTTTGGTGCCCGACCCCGATGACGTCGCCAGCCTGGTTGCCGGCTGGCAGCGCGACCTGGACGAAAGCGGCGCCCGCCAGATCCAGGTGGACCCCAACGAGATCATTGACGATTGGCAGGCCGGGCGAACCCCGGTCGCCATCGTCCACCACGCGCCGACCACCTACTACGTCAACGCGGGCGAGAGCCTCTGGTCCATTTCCCTGAAACTGGGGATGCCGATGTGGTCCATCATGGATGCCAACGACGGCCTGACAGTGGACAACCTCGAAGCCGGGATGACCCTGACCATCCCCTCCAAGAACGATCTGCTCCCCCTGCCCGTCGTGCCCAATAAACGGATCGTGATCGACATCAGCAGCCAGCGCATGACGGTCTACGAAAACGGGGCCGTCCGCAACACTTATGTGGTCAGCACGGGCGTGGCCGACTCGCCCACCATGGCAGGCGTCTTCCAGGTCCAGACCCACGAACTCAACGCCTACGCTTCCAACTGGGACCTGTACATGCCCCATTTCATGGGCATTTATGAAGCCTGGCCGGGGTTCATGAACGGCATCCACGGCCTGCCGCTGCTCTCCAGCGGAGTGCGCCTCTGGGCCAGCACATTGGGCTCCCCTGCATCCTACGGCTGCATCATCCTGGACCTGGCTGCCGCGGAAGACCTCTATAACTGGGCTGAAGACGGCGTGGTGGTGGAGATAACGCAGTAAAAGCTGATCCGCTTCCGCAAGCAGTTGTGGGTGGCTGCGCAGCCGCTGGTGGGGGACAACCGCATCACATACCTCTCCCTTTTAATCCTCTTGGAACATAACTTGCATTAATTCCCCATAGATTGGACGAGTTGACGGTCAGAACCATTATGGGAACCCTCATTTCAGCAGTTTCAACCCTATTTTCAACCTCGCCCGGCGCGATGACACTGCATTTGGTCGCCGGGCTGGCATTGGCGTTGCTGGGCGGCCTCGCGCTGACCCACCAACACCGCCTGGCGAGCCCGGACCGCGCCCGCCGCGTGTCGATCGGGGCCGGAATCCTGCTGCTGGTGCAAGCCGTCCAAATGATCCTCACAGCCCTCTTCCTTAAAGGCCTGGCTCTGACCCCGGATTCCATGGGCCTGGTCGAACATCTCACCCTGGGTCTGACCCTGATCTGGGTGGTGTGGACTTTCATCGAGGAAGACCGTACACGGACCGTCAACGGGGTGGCCATCCTGCTCAGTCTGGGCGTGCTGTTCCTGGCAGCCATTTCAATGGTGCTGACCATCCTTGCACCGCAGCTCCAGTTCCAAGCCAGCGTGCGCCTGAACCTGTTCTGGCAATCGGGCGATTTGCTGTTACTTCTCGCGGGGGTCATCCTGCTGATCCTCCGCAAGCCGCAGAATTGGATGGTGGGTGTGCTGATCCTGTTGGGCCTGGGCTTCGGGTTGGCGCTTCAACTCGCCATCGTCGACGGTGAACTGAGCCTGATGGGCCTGGTGCGATTGGCCCAGGCCGTCAGCCTGCCCTGGCTGCTGACCCTGGTCTCGCGCTTTTCGGACGAGAAAGTCCCCGATCAGGCCGCAGACCTGCCGCCCGACGAACGGCCGGTGGATACCAAGCCGGAACTGGTTGACCTGCTCCTGCAGATCAACCTGCAGGATAGTCACCTCACCAAAGCGCAGGCCGCCATCCGGGCGCTGAGCCTGGGCGTCGTGGCCGATATCTGCTATCTGGCCGAGATCCCGCCCGAAGGGGAAACCGTGACTCTGGTCGCCGGTTATGACCTGATCCGTGAAGTCCCGCTGCCGGGTGTGACCCTGCAGGCACAGCAGCTCCTGCACATCATGGAGGCCTGGGCCGACCAGCGCACCCTGCAATTGACCGAAACCAGCACAGATATCCGCGACGCGGATACTTTCACGCTGCTGCTTAAATACCACCGCATTGGCAGCCTGCTGGCCTATCCGCTGAACTTCCCAGGTGGGCGCACCCTTGGCGGTGTGATCCTGCTGTCGCCCTACACCAGCAAACGCTGGGGGAATGACACCCTGCGCCTGCTGGACGAGATCAAAGCGACCCTGACAGAAGTCCTCTTCGGGTCAAACCAACTGGAGACGCTCCAGGCCGAGCTCAAACAGCGTGCAACCACCATCGAGCAGCTGCGCCAGAATGCCGAAGTCATCTCGCAAACACTTGCTGAAAAGGAGCAAACGCTGAGCGAGCTGCAGACCGCCATCCGACAACTCAAAGCCAGATACCAAATCGAGAAACTGGAATCAATCCAACAAATGGAAGCTCTCAGGCAGGAACTGCAAACCGCCCAGCAACAAACCGGGAACCAGGTACGGCTCGCCCAAAGGCTGGAACAATTACACGCTGAAATTCATCAATTAACCCGAGAACGGGATCAACTCCAGACGGCCCTCACGCGGGCCAATGCCCGCATCCGGCACCTGGAAAACCAGGCCGGCCAGACCGGACCCACCCGACTCTCGGTCGATAACCAGATCATCAGCCTGGATTCGATTGCCGCCAATGTGCGGCTGCAGATCGCCCAAAGGCTCCAGCAGGCCCGGGTTGACCTTGAAATTATCAACCCCGACGGCCGCCAGGTCATCAAAACCGATCCGGAACTGGTCCAGACCGCGCTGCAGCATCTGCTGACCAACGCCATCGCCGCCGCACCGGCCGGGAGCGCCATCCAATTGGCGCTGCAGCTTACCCTGGAGACCGGGATGCTGGTGGCTGAGGTGACCGACCACGGCGAAGGGCTGACGGCCGAAGAGCAATCCGCCCTTTTCAACGCCGGCCAGAAAATGGTGCCAGGCATTGGCGATCTGCCCGCCATCCGCAACGCCATCCGGGCGATCCGGGTGTTGAACGGTAAAATTTGGCTCCGCAGCCAGAAAAATCACTATACCACCTTCCGGATCCAACTGCCGGTCCGCATCATCGACTAAAAAAAGCCGTTTAGACTATAATTTAAAGGATGAGTTATGCCGGCATCCCCTCAAAAGACATCATGGATTAGAATCATGCACTCACAACAAACCCGATCCATCAGGACGAACCCCAATCCGACCCCGCCCCAGCGCCCGCAGCAGCGGCCGCCGCGTCGGCGTCGCCGGCGTAATCCACCCAAACCGATGGAAATCGTGGTGGTGGTCATCCTCCTGGGGTTAATCAGTGTCCTGGGTTTCATCCTGATCAGCGGGTTCATCGCCAGCCTCCAACCGGCCTCTGCCAATGCTTTGGCTGAAAACTCCCCTAAAGCCAGCGGTGCGCCGACGGCGACGCCGTTCCAACCCGATGGAGACAGCGCTCAAACAACGCTGCTCACAGACCCCGATCAGGCGGCTGATTCCGGCGTCACTCCCTCAACCGGGGACATGCTCGAAAAACCGGAAGGCCAGGTGAACATCCTGCTGTTGGGTTCCGATATCCGTCCCTATGAGGGCGGCTTCCGCACTGATGTGATCATGTGGCTCTCCTTGAACCCCAGCGATGGGTATGTCAGCGTGATTTCCTTCCCGCGGGACCTTTTCGTCAGCATCCCCGGCTGGGGCAATAACCGCATCAACACGGCCTTCCAATACGGCGGCTTTGAGATGCTGGCGGATACGTTCGAAGAGAATTTCGGCGTCCGTCCCGACCATTACGTGATGGTGGACTTTAACGGCTTCACCACCGTCATCAACGACCTCGGCGGGATCAATGTTGACGCCGCCTACAACCTCTCGGACACCTGTGCCAAGTGGATCAACGCCAGCGGCTACTGCAGCGTTGGCCCCGGGACGGTGCACATGAACGGGGATGTCGCCCTCTGGTATGCCCGTTCCCGTTACACCACCAGCGATATCGACCGCGCCCGCCGGACGCAGGAAGTGGCCGAAGCGATATTCAACCGCCTGGTCAGCCTCGATGCGCTGGTCAAAGCACCCGACCTCTACAACGCCTATGTCACCTATGTCGATACCGACGTGAAACTCACCGATATCGTCTCCCTGCTGCCCCTGGCGAGCACGATCAACCAGAACGGCGATATCCGCAATTATGTCGTCGATTACAACTACGCCTATGACTGGATCACCTACAGCGGCGCACAGGTCCTGATCCCGGACAATGCCGCCATCCAGGCTTTGATGATCGAAGCCTTAAGTCTGAAATAGGTCTTTTTTCGACCATCCTGATGATTATGACCGCAACGGCCATCTTACCGCTGGGGTCCTTTTTTAAATTCCGGTTTGTCACTCCCGGGAGATATGCCTGGTGGTTAAGCGATTACCTGTCGCTGCGCTCAAAAACGGAGCGCACCCCACGGATATTTTCCTGCGTAAAGCGGAACGCCATTGTGGTTATTAAAATTCGAATGGGGATTTATGTCCGCAGCGGATTTCCCGTTCCTCAGACGGGATCGTTTGGGCAGAGGCGGCTCACTGGGGCCGCCCGGATAAAGCTTTTGGCAAAATATGGTCGGTGCGCAGAAGGATGCTGCGCGGTGACCCAAAATAATTGAGAAAACAATTGACATTATCACTGGTTTAATCTAAACTATAGGAAATCTACGACTACACGAATTTATTCTCGGAGAGGCGCATGAGCAACCAACCAGCAGACCCAAAGAGTACCCCGGCACATCTCTCGGAGCGTTCCCTGCTCCAACCCGCGATCCAGGCCTGGAAGTTCTATTTGAACGATCAGGGACGGTCACCCTACACCGTCAAAGCCTTCGTGGCTGACCTCAATTTGCTGGATGAGTTCCTGCCTCCCGATCAGCTCATCGGCGAGGTCACGCTCAAAGACCTGCAAAACTTCACCGATTGGCTGCAGAACGACCGCGGCGTGCCCTGCAGCCCCAAGAGCCTCTCCCGGCGGATCACGTCCGTCAAGAGTTTCTTCCGCTGGCTGCAAAACAGCGCCGTCCTGCTGGTGGACCCGGCTGAAAACCTGGTCCAGCACTCGGTCACCAGCCCGCTGCCCACGGTGATGACCCGCGCAGAAGTGGACGCCGCGCTGCAAACCGCCAACGCATTCCGCGAGGCCGATGAACCGGACGCACGGCCCTATGTCCTGCTGAAGCTGCTGCTGGAAACGGCCATCAAAAAAGGGGAATGCCAGGGGATCGGCCTTAACCACCTCTCGGTGGAAGACCCGGAAAACGCTTACGTCTTCATCCGCTACACCAACCCGCGCTACCGCTATAAAGAACGCAAAATCCCGCTCTCCAAACAATGGCTGGAGGCCTTTGAAGAGTACACGGCCCAATACCAGCCCGAAGAGCGGCTCTTCCCCTGGACCGCCCGGCGCCTGGAATACATCCTCGAAGATATCACCGAAGCCGCAGCGCTGCCCAACCGGATCTCCTTCGACATGCTCCGTTGGACCTCCGCGCTGATGGACCTGATCGAAGGCACGCCGCCCGATAAGATCCGCCAGAAATTGGGCGTCTCCAAAATCCAGTTCCGGGAGGTGCGCCGGAAGCTGCGCAAGCTGGCCTTGGAACAGGGGTTCAATCTTGCGGATGAAGAGGGGGAGGACACGGATTAATTCGCCGGTCCCAGGTCCTTTATGGATTTGCATTCCAGGAAAACCGGCAGCTGCGGGTCAGTTTTCCCATCCAGCGCGCTGTACAAACCTTTTCCCCACGCCGCGCACGGTCTCGATGTAGTCATGCTGGGGGTCCAGCTCAGCCAGGCGGCCTCGCAGCCGGCTGATGGCGTTATCAATCGCCGCGTTTTCGATGCCGCCGGCCGCCCCCGGCCAGAGCACCTTGGCGATCGTCTCATTGGTCACCACCTCATGACCCCGGCGGAAGAGCACAGCAAGCAGGGCATATTGCTGGGGCGTCAGCGGCGGTTCCAGGCGTTTGTCTCGAAGATAAACATCCCGGTTCGGTTCGTCCAGCCATAACCCCGGCGATTGCATCCGGACCTGTGATTCGTGCACGGTGGCTTCCGGATCCTGAAACCTGAACACTGTCACGCTCCCAACCTGCACCTCATCCCGATCACGCAGGGCGACGGGGTCACCGGGAGCCACCCGGACCCGGTTGATAAAGATGCCGTTTTTGCTGAACAAATCGGTGATATACCAATATCCCCCAACCCGGTGAATTTCGGCATGCTGCCGTGAAACAAAAGGTGAAACGATTTGGATATCCACCGATGGGTCGCGCCCCAAAATACAGGATTCCGTGCGGATTTGCACCAGATCCCCTGCCCTCAAACCGGAAATGAACAATAAAGTCGGCCCTGCAAACGCGCGCGACATATGCCTTGTCATCGTCCTTTTCACTTTAATCAAAAATGATGATTAAATGATAGCATATTGATAGGGTTTAGTCTAATCTTGAGAATGGCCCCAAGTATAATTAAAAAAATAATCGTCAATCTCATTTTATCCGTTGAAGGAATGGCCATGAAAAAACGCCTGTTATTCAGTATTTCAACCCTATTGATCCTCACCCTGCTGCTCTCCGCCTGCAATCTCCCCTTTTCCATGAAGTTCGCCGGCAACACCGCAGCCGGAACAGAAGACCCCCAGGTTGCGGATTCGGTTGCTGTGGAAGCGGAAACGGATGCCCCGTCCACAGAGACGATCAGCCCGGACGCAGCTGAAGAATTAACCGAGACACCCGAAGCCGCAACGGAGACGGAAGAAAGCCCCACACCAGAGGAAACAGAAGACCCCACAGCCGGCACTTACGGGCCTGACGACTTCCCGGAGGACATCAACCCGCTCACGGGGCTGCCGGCAGATCCCGAATTATTAAAATTGCCCCCGGCATTGATTTCCGTTTCCAATTTCCCGGCTTCCGCCCGACCGCAATACGGCCTCAACACCAGCCCGCTGGTGTTTGAAATGACGATCGGCGAGGGGATGACGCGCTTTCTGGCGATGTACTATGGCAGTTTCCCGGAACAGGTCAGCGGGCAGACTGAAGGTCAGTCTGCCGACAGCCCAACCGGCGATTCATCCGG
>WOYI011447078.1_pt1 | contig 13888 bp, 10 predicted proteins | sample 6423411 | NCBI WGS metagenome assembly WOYI01 (sample SAMN13441803, study PRJNA592873) | oil field metagenome | biome: oil field; feature: oil-well bore; material: oil-contaminated soil; isolation source: oil-contaminated soil from oil-well borehole | place: Germany: Wietze | collected 2016-10-18 ...
TACCGGTGCTGGGGATCTATCCCACGGCGCAGACGCTTTTCTCGCAGATTCTGGTGCTGGCGGTGATCCTGGCCGGCATCGGCTACAACCATTGGGCACCACAGCGCCCTGCGGCCGCTAAGACGCCGCGCGTTTCCTGAGCCACGCGGCAAGACTGAGACTCGCGACCAGCCACGCCAGAACCGGCCAGTCGCCCCACCGCACATAGGGGGTGGCGCCGGTACGTGGGACCACCTCACCCCGCAACACGCCCACTTCGAATGGGGGAAGCTGACCCTGCACCCGCCCCGTCGCATCGACCAGCGCGGTGATGCCGGTGTTGGTGGCCCGCAGCAAGTCCCTGCCGGTCTCGACAGCCCGCATCTGGGCGATCTGAAAATGCTGGTACGGCGCGAAACTGCGTCCAAACCAGGCATCGTTGCTCACGTTCACCAGCAGTTGCGCCGCCGGCAAGTCACGGATGACCTCACGCCCGAATACGGCCTCATAGCAGATGAACGTGGCCACCGGCAGGCCTTGCAATCGCAACAACTCGGGCTGAGCCTCGCCCGCTCCCAGGTCGCTGTAGGGCATGTCCAGCACCTGCATTTGGTGGCGGACGAAATCGGGCACCGGGAAATACTCGCCGAATGGCACCAGGTGCCGCTTGTCGTAAAACTGGCGATCCAGCCCCAAGGCCAGCACGCTGTTCAAATAAACCCGGCGCTCCGGATCGAAACGCAACAGACCCAGGACAATTTCACTGCCTGCCGCGGCGGCGGCGATCTGCAAACGGGTGAGGTAAGTCCCTGCCAGCTCATGATAAACCTGTGGCAGTGCGGCTTCCGGCCAGACGATGATCGGCGTGCCGAGCAGCGGCTCCGTCAATGCTTGGTAGCGCTGCAGGATCTGATCGGCCCGATTCTGATCCCACTTGTCTTCCTGGGGGATATTTCCCTGTACCAATGCCACAGCCACCGCCGGGCCCGCTGGCTGGGTCCAGGCGTGGAAGCGCAGGGCAAAACCAGCGACCCAGAGAAAAACCAGCGCAAGCAATACCCCCAATCGCCACCGCCCCTGCGCAGTCCTCAGGAATTCCAGGCTGGCAGCGGTCCCAACCAGAAGCGCGCCGAGCCCCAACACGCCAAGGAGCGGCGCAAAGCCCGCCAGGGGACCGTCGGTCTGGGTATAACCCACCGCCAACCAGGGGAAGCCGGTGAAAATCCAGGTACGGATCCATTCACCCGCCACCCAGGCCGCGGGAAACACCCACAAGGCCCGACCGGGCGCGCGACCGTCCAGCCAGGCCGTCACAGCAGTGACCAGCGCGGGAAACAGCGCCAGAAAACCAATCAACAGCCCCGTCAGCAGCAGCGCCAGGGGCAAACCCGCGTTGCCATGCTCATGGATGCTGACGAAGACCCAGCTCACGCCAAAGCCGAACTGCCCTAATCCAAAGGCATAGCCAATTCCGAAGGCGCGGCGCGGGTCTTGATCCCGCAACAGGAAGAGCAGGCTCCACAGGGCCAAAGGCGCCAGCCAGGCCCATTGCCAGGGCGCAAAGGCGAGCACCAGCACGGCGCCCGCCATCAGTGCCCCCAGCGGCCGCAGGAAGCCCTCATGAATCAAGCGCATGCGCTACTCCTCGGCAGCGGGAAGAATGGCGGGAATCGGCGTGGAGATCAGGCGCTCGGCGCCGCCTCATCGGTTTCGGGAAGCACACTGACCTGGACCAGATGGATGCGCCGGTTGTCGGCCCGGACCACCGTGAATTCGTAATGGCCCAGGCGCACCCGTTCGCCGCGGTGCGGCAGGTGGCCAAAGGTGTTCATCAGCAAGCCGGCCACGGTATCGAACTCCGCGTCGGAAAACTGGGCACCCAGCACCGTGTTGAATTCCTCGATAGCGGTCAGGCCCTTGACCAGATAGCGATGATCGCTGTGCTGCAGGATGTTGTCTTCCTCGCGCTCATCGTGCTCGTCATCGATCTCGCCGACAATTTGCTCAAGCACATCCTCGATGGTCACCAGGCCCGACACCCCGCCGTATTCATCCACCACGATGGCGATATGGCTGCGACTGCTCTGGAATTCCCGCAGCAGGACATTGAGCCGCTTGCTCTCCGGGACGAAACTCACCGGCCGCAGGATGTCCCGCAGATTGAAAGGAGAGACTCCCGGGCCGCCCGGAAAAAACCGCAGCAAATCCTTGGCAATCAAGACCCCGACCACCTCGTCGCGGTGTTCTCCAATCACGGGGTAGCGGGAAAAACCGGAACTGATCACCTCGGCCAGCAGGCTGGCGAGGTCATCATCGCGGCGCACCACCGCCATCTGGGCGCGCGGGATCATGATTTCCTCGACCTGCATTTCCGTCACGTCGAGCACGCCCTCCAGCATGCCCAGGGTGTTGGCGTCGAACAGGCCGCCTTGCTGACCTTTGCGAAGGATCTGGAGCAGTTCATCCCGGTCATGGGGGGCGATCTGAAGCAAATGAACGAGACGCTCCCGCCAGGATCGGGCGGCGGAAGCGTTGGGACTGGGGCGATCATCGCTGGAAGACATGGACATCCTGTGGTTCATCATGGGTTAGAAGCGGGTTGCCGTCGGGCGCGTCGAAATCCTGATAGGGATCATCAAAGCCGAGTTCCCGCAGGATCCTGATTTCCAGCGCTTCCATCTGGCGGGCATCGGCGGCGTCCTGGTGATCATAGCCCAACAAATGCAGGCTTCCGTGAACGCTGAGATGCGCCCAGTGGGCGCGCGGCGACTTGCCCTGCGCCTGGGCCTCACGCGCCACCACCGGTGCGCACAGCAGCAGATCGCCGAGATAGTTCCCCGACCAGCCCGGCGGTGGATCAAAGGGAAAGGACAATACATTGGTGGGGCCCGGCTTGTTGCGATAGGCCAGATTGAGGGCAGCAGATTCGGCTTCATCCGTCACCCGCAAGGTCAAGCCCCCAGCCCGCTCCAACACGCCCAGGCTGGTCTGGATCCAACGGCGGAAACTCGCGGGCGCCGGGACCCCGCGCCGTCCCACGGCATACTGGATGCCGCAGCGCTCATCAGCCACCCCCCGTCTCCAGTGGGTCGGCTGGCGTTTCCCAACGGGCATAGGCGTCGACGATTTTCTGCACCAGGGCATGGCGCACCACATCCTGGCTGGTGAAGAAGGTAAAGCTGATGTCTTCCACATCGCGCAGCACGTCCTGCACGTGGCGCAAGCCTGAAGTCGTCTGACGCGGCAAGTCCACCTGGGTGGTGTCGCCGGTGATGACCGCAGTGGACCCGAAGCCCAAACGGGTCAGGAACATCTTCATCTGTTCCACGGTGGTGTTCTGGGCCTCGTCCAGGATGATGAAGGCTTCGTTCAGCGTGCGCCCGCGCATGAAGGCCAGCGGGGCCACCTCGATCTGTGCCCGTTCCATCAAGCGCTCGACCTTGTCCATGCCCAGCAGATCATGCAGCGCATCGAACAGGGGGCGCAGGTAGGGATCGACCTTCTGGGCCATGTCGCCGGGCAGGAAACCCAGCCGCTCGCCCGCCTCCACGGCGGGTCGTACCAGCACGATGCGGCGGACCTGGCCGCGCTCCAGGGCTTCCACGGCAGCGGCCACAGCCAGATAAGTCTTGCCGGTGCCCGCCGGGCCGATGCCGAAATTGACATCGTGGGTGAGGATGGCGCGCAGATAACGCTGCTGATTGGGGCCTCTTCCACGGATCATTCCGCGGCGCGTGCGAATGGCGATCACATCCTCGGCGGGCGCATCCTCAGCCACCGGATCGGCCAGGCTGGCCGATTGCAGCAGCAGATGAATCTGCTCGGGATTCAGGGATTCCACCAGGCTCATGCGGTGCATTTCCTTCAGCAACCATGCGGTCTGGTCGACCTTGTCAGGGTTCCCCAGGATCTGGAAGTGCGCGCCACGGTTGCGGATCTCCACCCCCAGCCGTCCTTCGATCTGGCGCAGGTGTTCATCGAAACGGCCACAGACCCGGGCCAGACGCAGATTGTCATCGGGTTCGAGCTGCAAGTCGCGGGTGATGCGTTCGGATGCGACGGCTTCAGGCATGGGTCACCACCTCGGACAGGATCGCTTCCGCGCGCAGCGAATTGGGTCTTAGCGCGACGATGCGCACGGGAACCATTTGCCCGATCCACTCGGCGGGACCGGCAAAATTCACCCAGCGATTGCAATCGATGCGCCCGGTCAATTCCAGGGGGTTCTTGACCGACGGCCCTTCCACCACCACGCGCTGGACCGTGCCCAACAAGCCTTCGCCGTACCGGCGACCCAAGGCCAGGATGCGCGTCTGCAGGCGCGCCAGCCGGGCCTCTTTCTCCGTCATGGAGGTGTCATCCGGCAAGGCGGCGGCGGGTGTGCCGGGGCGCGGGCTGTAGATGAAGCTGAAGGCCTGATCAAAACCGACCGCGTCGATCAAGGCCATCGTGGCCTCGAAATCGGCCGGGGTCTCGCCGGGAAAACCGACGATGAAATCGGAGGACAGCGAGATGTCGGGACGGACCTCCCGCAGCCGCCGCAGCCGCGCCTTGTATTCCAGCGCGGTATGGCCCCGCTTCATCAGGGCCAGGATTCGGTCCGAACCACTCTGCACCGGCAGGTGCAGGTAGTTGGCCAGTTTGTCGACCGTGGCGTAGGCCTCGATCAGGGAGTCGCTGAATTCCAGCGGATGGGAGGTGGTGAAGCGGATGCGCTCGATGCCATCGATCTCGGCCAGGTAGTGGATCAGCAGGGCCAGATCAGCCGTTTCCGCACCCGACATGGCCCCGCGATAGGCATTCACGTTCTGCCCCAGCAGCGTGATTTCCCGCACGCCCTGCTCCGCCAGCACCAGGCATTCGGCCAGAACGTCATCGAAGGGCCGACTCACTTCCTGGCCGCGCGTGTAGGGAACCACGCAAAAAGTGCAGAACTTGCTGCAACCTTCCATGATGGAGACGAAGGCAACCGGCCCCTTGGCGCGGGGTTCGGGCAGGCGGTCGAACTTCTCGATCTCGGGGAAGGAGACATCGACCCGGGGCGCCCGCTCGCGGCGCACGGCGTCGATCATCTCGGGCAGGCGGTGCACGGTCTGAGGGCCGAATACCAGGTCCACGAAGGGCGCCCGGCGCAACAAGGCCTCCCCTTCCTGGCTGGCGACGCAACCACCCACGCCAATGAGCAGCTCGGGACGCGCCAGCTTCCATTCCCGCCAGCGGCCCAACTGGGAAAACACCTTCTCTTGGGCTTTCTCGCGGACGCTGCAGGTGTTGAGCAGCAGCACGTCGGCCTCTTCCGGCCGATCCGTGGATTCCAGGCCATGCGACTCGGCAAGCACGTCGGCCATGCGCGCCGAGTCGTACTCGTTCATCTGGCAACCCCAGGTCTGGATATAAAGCTTGCCCATTGCCCCCTTGACCCGATCCCGTATCCGAAGAGCCCGATTCTACACCGAAGCGGCCCCGTCCAGACGCGCCATCAGGTCAAGCAGCTCCTGAGTCTTTGCTTCCATGAGCGCCTGATCGCCGCGCGACTCCACATTCAGCCGCACCACGGGCTCGGTGTTGGAGGAACGCAGGTTGAAGCGCCACTGCGGGAAGCTGATGCCCAGCCCGTCGGTATGATCCACCGCCAACGCCTGGCCGGCGAAGTGTGTCTCGATCGCGGCAATCACCTGCGCCGGATGTTGCAGGGTGCGGTTGATCTCGCCGCTGGCGGGATAGCGCGCCATGCGTTCCTCCACCAGATCGGCCAGCGAACGCCCGGTCTTGCCGATCATCTCGGCGACCAGCAGCCAGGGCACCATGCCGCTGTCGCAATAGGCGAAGTCGCGGAAATAGTGGTGCGCACTCATCTCGCCGCCGTAGACGGCATCTTCCTGGCGCATGCGCGCCTTGATGAAGGCATGCCCGGCCTTGCTGAGCACCGGCTCGCCGCCCGCCGCTTCCACCATTTCCACGGTGTTCCAGACCATGCGCGGGTCATAGACGATGCGCGCGCCAGGAAGCTTTTCCGCAAAGGCGCGGCCCAGCAGACCGACGATGTAATAGCCTTCGATAAATCGGCCGGTTTCGTCGAACAGGAAGCAGCGGTCAAAATCACCGTCCCAGGCGATCCCCATATCGGCCTTGTGCTCGCGCACCGCCTGGGCCGTAATGGCGCGGTTCTCGGGCAGGATGGGATTGGGCACACCATTGGGGAAGCGGCCGTCGGGCTCATGGTGCAGACGGATGAATTCAAACGGCAGGTGCTCGGCCAGCGCATCCAGCACCGGCCCCGCGCAGCCATTGCCCGCATTCACCACCAGCCGCAGCGGCTTGAGCGCCGCGACATCGACAAAGCGCAGCAGATGGGCCACATAGGCCGGCCGCACGGCGAGGGACTGGGTGGTTCCCGGCGTCGCGGCCGGCGTGAACTGATTGGCCTCGGCCAGCGCCTTGATTTCCGGCAAACCGCTGTCCCCGCTCAAGGGACGGGCTTCTTCGCGGACGAATTTCAAGCCGTTGTAGTCCGGCGGATTGTGGCTTGCCGTGACCATGATGCCGCCGTCCATCTGCTCGTGGAAAGTGGCGAAATAGACTTCCTCGGTCCCGCACAGGCCGATGTCATAGCAATCCACCCCCTGCGCCATCAGCCCGGCCATCAGCGCCTGGGTCAGGGCCGGGCTGGACAGGCGCATGTCCTGCCCCACCACCACCCGGCGCGGTTTGACGTAGTCGGCATAGGCCCGGCCGATGCGGTAGGCGATGTCCTCGTTGAGTTGATCAGGCAGCCGCCCGCGCACGTCGTAAGCCTTGAAGCAAGTCAGTGATTCAGCCACGTTGATTCCTCGTCGGCTCAGGTGGAGGGGGTGTCATCGCGACGACCGTAACGGTCCTCGAAACGCACAATGTCGTCTTCGCCCAGATAACTGCCGGTCTGCACTTCGATCAGATCCAGCGGAATCTTGCCCGGATTCTCCAGGCGATGGGAGGTGCCCAGGGGAATGTAGGTGGATTCGTCTTCCCGCAGCAAAAAGCTGTCCTCGCCGCGCACCACCCGCGCCGTGCCCTTGACCACGATCCAGTGCTCGGCGCGGTGATGGTGCATCTGCAGCGACAGGGTGGCGCCCGGATGGACGCGGATGTGTTTGACCTGGAAGCGTTCACCGCTGCCGATGCCCTCGTACCAGCCCCAGGGCCGATAAACCCGCCTGTGGGCCAGCGCCTCATCCCGGCGCGCGGCCTTGAGCTGGGCGACGATGGCCTTCACCTCCTGGGCATGGTCCTTGTGAGCGACCAGCACGGCATCGGCCGTTTCGACGATGACATGGTCGCGCACGCCCACCGCAGCCACCAGCCGACTCTCGGCGCGCACATAGCTGCCTTGCACGTCCTGCAGCAAGACATCGCCCAGCACCACATTACCCTGCGCGTCGCCGGGGCCGGCCGCCTGCAGCGCAGCCCAGGAGCCCACATCGCTCCAGCCGGCCGCGAGCGGCACCACCACCGCCCGATCGGTCTTCTCCATCACGGCGTAGTCCAGGGAATCCGATCGGCAACCCAGGAAGGGCGCCGACGCCAGGCGCGTGAAGTCGAGATCACGGGCAGCGCCGGTCCATGCCGCCTCCGCAGCGGCCAGGATATCCGGCGCATGCTGCGCCAGGGCGTCGAGTACCGTCCGGGCCGTGAACATGAACATGCCGCTGTTCCAGAAATACCCGCCTTGGCGCAGATAGGCCTCGGCCCGCTCACGGTCGGGTTTCTCCACGAAGGCCGCCACGGATAGCCAGCCGGTCTCGCCGTCTGCGTCAGCCCCCCGGATATAGCCATAACCGGTCTCGGGCGTCGTGGGCACAATGCCGAAGGTCACCAGATGCCCGAGCTGCGCCGCTGCGCGCGCCGCGCCCAGCGCCTCGCGAAAGCGTTCAGGCTCCTGGATCAGATGATCGGCCGGCAACACCAGCAGCAGCGTTTCGGGATCCCGGCTCGCGGCATCCAATGCCGCGATGGCCACCGCCGGCGCCGTGTTGCGGCCGGCGGGCTCCAGCAGGATGCCCGCCGGTTCGCGGCCGATCTGGCGCAGTTGTTCGGCCACCAGGAAGCGGTGCTGCTCGTTGCACACGATCAGCGGCGCGGCCAGCTCCGGCACGCCCACCAGTCTGAGCAGGGTGTCCTGCAGCAATGTGTGCTCGGAACACAAGGGCAGGCACTGCTTGGGCAGTTGCTCGCGCGACAAGGGCCAGAGCCGGGTGCCCGAGCCTCCGGACAGGATCACGGGCACCATGCGGGATGCGGCGGGAAGCGAGTCGACGGGCAGGGATACCGATGCAGCGCTCATGGGGAATGCTCCGGGATGGCGGAAAACTGCAGGCCAAATTGTCGGCGCAGGAGCCGATCCCGCCAGGGGATGGGCAAGCGCGCCAGCAAGGGCATCAGGCTGCTGCCGTTGCCAATGCGCACCATGGCGCGGGGGCGCGGCGCGGTCACCGCGCGATAGCAGATGCGCGCGAAGGTTTCGGCCGACGTCGCACGGCGCTGGGAGGCCCGTGCCCGTCCGTAAATGGCTTCCCGGCACCGGTCATACCAGGAGTCCGCCCGCAACACCCGCTCCACCGCCTCGCTGGCATGATCCCCGAAACGCGAGCGAATTGCGCCCGGCTGGATGGTGATCACCGCAATGCCAAAGGGTGCGAGCTCCATGCGCAGGGCATCGGACAGGCTGTGCAGGGCGGCCTTGGTGGCGCAATACACGCCGGCAAAGGGCGTGGTCAGCACCCCGGAGACGCTGCCGATGTTGACGATACGCCCCCCGCCCTGGCGCATGCGCGCCGCGGCGGCCTGCGCCATCAGCAGGGGCGCGAACACATTGGTGGCGAACTGACGCTCCAGCTCCGCTTCCGGCATTTCGACGGTCGGCCCCATGGCGCCGTACCCCGCGTTGTTGATCAGGATGTCGACATGATCTTCCTGGGCGTCCAGCGCGGCCCAGAACGCCGCACGGCTGGCCGGGTCACAGACATCCAGCGGCAATGCATGCAGGCCCAGGGCGCTGAGTTGCGCCAGATCCTCGGATCGGCGCGCCGTGGCATAGACTCGGTAGCCATGGTGGTGAAACGCCAGCGCCAGCGCCTGCCCGATGCCGCTCGAACAACCGGTGACGATCACCACCGGGGGGTAATGCGTGGCCATACCGATGCTTCCTCACTGTTTCGTCCGTTGAAACGCCCGGCGCGCACCCTCAGGCAGCGCCCGCCAGATCCGGCAACAAAGGCCGCAGATAACGGCCGGTATGGGAAGCGGCCACCTCGGCCACTGCCTCGGGCGGCCCCGCGGCAATCAACTGCCCCCCGCCATCACCGCCCTCCGGCCCCAGATCCAGCAGCCAGTCGGCGGTCTTGATCACATCCAGGTTGTGCTCGATCACCACCACCGTGTTGCCGTGACCGCACAGCCGCTGCAGCACCGCCAGCAGCATTTCGATATCGTAGAAATGCAGGCCCGTGGTGGGCTCATCCAGAATATACAAGGTCCGCCCGGTGTCGCGCTTGGACAGCTCCCGCGACAGCTTCACCCGTTGCGCCTCACCCCCCGAGAGGGTGGTGGCGCTCTGGCCCAGGCGAATGTAACCCAGGCCCACGTCCATCAAGGTTTGCAACTTGCGCGCCACGGTGGGCACCGGGGCGAAGAACGCCAGTGCGTCCTCCACCGTCAATTCCAGCACCTCGTGAATGCTGCGCCCCTTGTAGCGCACCTCCAGGGTTTCCCGATTGTAGCGCTGGCCCTTGCACACATCGCAGGTGACATACACATCGGGCAGGAAATTCATCTCCACCCGGATCACCCCATCGCCCTGACAGGCTTCGCAGCGCCCGCCCTTGACGTTGAAACTGAAGCGACCGGGACCATAACCCCGGCTGCGCGCTTCCGGCGTGCCGGCGAACAGCTCGCGGATGGGCGTGAACAGGCCGGTGTAGGTGGCCGGGTTGGAGCGCGGGGTGCGGCCGATGGGGCTTTGGTCGATGTCGATCACATGATCGAACTGATTCAGTCCTTCGATGCGCTCATGGGGGGCGGGTTCGGCGGCGGCGCCATGCAGATAGCGCGCCGCCGCGACATGGAGCGTGTCGTTGATGAGGGTGGATTTGCCCGAGCCCGACACGCCGGTCACACAGGTGAACAGGCCCACCGGGATCTCTGCGGTGAGGTGCTTGAGGTTGTGACCGCTCGCGCCCTTGATGCGAATCCAGTGGTCGCCGTCGGGTTGCCGGCGCGGCCGAGGGATGGCAATGCTGCGTCGGCCGCTGAGGTATTGGCCGGTAAGGGATTCGGGATGGGCCGCGATCTCGGCCGGCGTCCCTTGCGCCACCACCCGGCCGCCGTGTACGCCGGCGCCGGGACCCATGTCCACCACATGATCGGCGGCGAGAATGGCGTCGTGGTCATGCTCCACCACGATCACGGTGTTCCCCAGGTCACGCAAATAGATCAGGGTGCGCAGCAGGCGGTCGTTGTCGCGCTGGTGCAGGCCGATGGACGGCTCGTCCAGCACATACATCACCCCCACCAGGCCCGCGCCGATCTGGCTGGCCAGCCGGATGCGCTGGGCCTCCCCCCCGGAGAGGGTCTCGGCGCTGCGGTCCAGGCTCAGGTAATCCAGCCCCACGTTGACCAGGAAATCCAGCCGCTGGGCGATTTCCTTGCAGATGCGCTGGGCAATTTCCCCACGCCGTCCCGGCAGGTCCAACTGACCAAAAAAAGCCTGGGCCTGGCGCACCGACCAGGCGGTCAGCACCGGCAGACTGGTGTCCTCGATGAAGACGTGGCGCGCCGCCAGGTTGAGCCGCGCGCCGCCGCAGGTCGGGCAGGGCCGGGTGCTGATGAACTTGGCCAGTTCCTCGCGGATGAGGTTGGAATCGGTCTCGCGGTGGCGCCGCTCCAGGTTGGGCAGGATGCCTTCGAAAGGATGACGCCGAACCATCTCCGTGCCCCGCTCGGAGAGGTAGCGGAATTCGATCTTGCGCTCGCCGCTGCCGTGGAGAATCACCTCTCGCACCGACTCCGGCAGTTCCGCGAAGGGGGTCTCCACATCGAAGCCGTAGGCGCTGGCGAGCGACTGGATCAGGTGAAAATAGTAGGCCGTGCGCCGGTCCCAGCCGCGCACCGCGCCACCGGCCAGGCTCAGCTCAGGATGGGCCACCACGCGCGCCGGATCGAAAAACTGCTTGACCCCCAGACCATCACAGTCCGGGCAGGCGCCCGCCGGGTTGTTGAAGGAGAACTGCCGCGGCTCCAGTTCCTGCAGGCTGTAGCCACAATGGGGACAGGCCAGGCGGGCGGAGAACAACTGCTCGGGACGCTCCGGCTCGTCCATGAAGGCCAGCACTGCCAGGCCGTCGGACAGCCGCAGGGCGGTTTCCAGGCTCTCGGCCAGACGCTGGCCCGCATCCGCGCGCACCCGCAACCGGTCCACCACCGCCTCGATGCGGTGCTTGCGCTTGGGATCGAGCTGGGGGATCTCCTCCAGTTCGCGCACCGCGCCATCCACCCGCGCCCGCACCAGGCCCTGGTTGCGCAGGTCGACAAACACCTGATCATGTTCGCCCTTGCGGTCCTGTATCACCGGTGCCAGCAGCATGATGCGCAGCCCCTCCGGCAGCGCCAGCACCTGATCGACCATCTGGCTCACGGTCTGCGCCGCCAGCGCCACGCCGTGCTCGGGGCAGCGTGGAATGCCGGCCCGGGCATAGAGCAGACGCAGGTAGTCGTAGATTTCGGTGACGGTGCCCACGGTGGAGCGCGGGTTGTGGGAGGTGGATTTCTGTTCGATGGAAATCGCCGGCGACAGGCCCTCGATGTGATCCACGTCGGGCTTGTCCATCAGCGACAGGAACTGGCGCGCATAGGCCGACAGGGACTCGACATAACGCCGCTGGCCTTCGGCGTAGAGGGTATCGAAGGCGAGCGAAGATTTTCCCGAACCGGACAGGCCGGTGATGCAGATGAGCTTGTCCCGGGGCAGATCCAGGTCGACGTTCTTGAGATTGTGGGTTCGGGCGCCCCGAATCCGGATGCTTTGCATAGGCTCACCGTTGGGAATTCGACCTGCTACTATAACCACCCTCAATGACACCGGGCAAAGGAGGTTTCCCCTTGCCTGCACTAGCTGAAGATAAAGTCGCCACCCGAATGAGCGCCGATGAGCGCGCCGCCAGCTTTCAGATTGCCGGGCTGTACGCCTTGCGCATGCTGGGGCTGTTCATGGTACTGCCGGTCCTGGCGCTCTATGCGCGTGGGCTGCCCGGGGCCACCCCGTTCAAATTGGGACTCGCCTTGGGCATTTACGGGCTGACCCAGGCCTTGCTGCAAATCCCCTTCGGCAGCCTGTCCGACCGCATCGGGCGCAAGCCCATGTTGCTGTTCGGGCTGGTCCTGTTCGGCCTGGGCAGCCTCGTCGCTGGCTTGGGCAGCAGCATCGACACCATCATCCTCGGCCGCGCGCTACAGGGCGCGGGCGCCATTTCGGCGGTGCTCAGCGCGCTGCTGGCCGACCTGACCCGGCCCGATCAACGCACCAAGGCCATGGCCATCGTGGGCGTCACCATCGGAATCTCCTTTTCCCTGTCGATGTTCATGGGCCCCGTGCTGGACCGACTGATGGGCGTGCGTGGCATTTTCCTGCTCACCGCCTTTCTTACGGCCATGGCGCTGGTCGTGGTGTGGCGCCTGCCCACCCCAATGGAATCACGGGAACTGGAGCTGCCGCCGCCCGATTGGAGCCATCTGGTGGATCCCCTGCTGTGGCGCCTCAATCTGGGTGTGTTCCTGTTGCACCTGATGCTCACCGCCAGCTTCGTGGCCATTCCGATGCTGCTCAAGGACGACATGGGGCTGGATCAGGGGGATCACTGGAAAATCTACCTGCCCGTCATGCTGGCCGCCTTCGTGACCATGGCGCCGCTGGTGATGCGCACCAGTCGCGGCGCGGTAGGACCCATCTTCCTGGCCAGCATCGGCCTCTTGGGCATCGCCCAGTTCGGGCTGCTGTGGGCGCCCCATCACTGGGTGATTCTGCTGGTGATGCTGTGGATCTTTTTCACCGGCTTCAACGTGCTGGAGGCCTCCCAGCCGGCGCTGGTCTCTCAGGCCGCCCCGGCCAATGCCAAGGGCGCCGCCCTGGGGGTCTATTCGACGGCCCAGTTCCTCGGCGCCTTTGCCGGTGGGGTATTGGGGGGGACGCTGGCGAACCGTTGGGGCGGGGCCACGCTGTTCGAGATCCACGCCCTGCTCTGCGTGGTGTGGCTGGTCCTGAGCTGGCCCTTGCGTCACCTGTCGATGCAGGCGGGGCGGACGTCACTGCCCGCGCGACCCATCGAGACCTGAACCGCCGCCGATCTTCTCAGGCGCCACGGCGATGCTAAGATGAAACCATCGCGCCGCCAGCTATGGGCGCCACCCAATTCGAACGCCAGAGGGGAAAACCAATGTCCAAGGGCTCCGTCAACAAAGTCATCCTGATCGGCAATCTGGGCGCCGATCCGGAAACGCGCACCACCACCAGCGGTTCCCAAGTTACCTCGTTGCGCATTGCCACCTCCGAATCCTGGAACGACCGCCAGAGTGGGGAGCGCAAGGAGCAGACCGAATGGCACCGCGTCACCATCTACGGCAAGCTCGCCGAAATCGCCAGCCAGTACCTGCGCAAGGGTGCGAAGGTCTACCTCGAAGGCCGCATCCAGACCCGCAAGTGGCAGGACAAGGAGGGCAACGACCGCTACACCACCGAAGTGATCGCCAACGAAATGCAGATGCTGGATGGCCGCTCCGGGGGCGCAGGGTCTGGCGCCTCACAGGGCGATGGCGATGAATGGGGCGCCTCCTCCAGCGCCAAGGGCCCGACGCCGCCCCCGCGCCGTTCGGTGAAAGACGA
>WOYI010264073.1_pt1 | contig 13886 bp, 12 predicted proteins | sample 6423411 | NCBI WGS metagenome assembly WOYI01 (sample SAMN13441803, study PRJNA592873) | oil field metagenome | biome: oil field; feature: oil-well bore; material: oil-contaminated soil; isolation source: oil-contaminated soil from oil-well borehole | place: Germany: Wietze | collected 2016-10-18 ...
CCGAGGTGAGATCCGGCCGGAGGCCCAGAAGGATCTGACGGTTCTCCCGGTGCGTGGCATAATGCTGCCGGACGTTGTACAGTCCTACGTTGTACATGCTTTTTGCATGGTACGCGAGCGTGTCGAGGATCCAGAACGTCTTCTGGGGAAGGCGCAGATAGTTGCTGACGACTCGCAGTGCCATTATCTCTTATCTTTGGGACTCATCTGTCTATAAGGTAACCCCCGCGGGGCGAAAGTGTACGGGGCTTGATGCGGGCAATTCCTCCCCCGGTTGAAACCGGGGGTCTCCTTGCCCGACGTGCTTATGAACGCTATGTATCGGCAGGGGGTTACGGATCTCTGGTGGTGCTTCAGGACGATAGTGTGGTGTCAGCCAGTTCAGTATTCCGTGCTCTCGACGGATCGTAACCTGCTGCCGTTATACTGCCGGTATCGAGGTTCGTCGAGCACCTGCGGCGTCTCTTTCTCGATGCCTTTCGTCAGGTCCCGAATGATGGTTACGCTGGCGCCTCGATCGAGCCAGCCTTCCATGGCATAGCGGTTGCAGTAATCCGAGGCCACGCCGATCAGGGTGACTTCAATGCCGGTGGGGTTGCCGCCGGGGCTGATCGCTTCGATGAAATCGTCGCGGGTAACTCTCTCCGTCGGCCGATAGGGATCATCTACAATATGAAACAGGTTGTCGTGCGCGATCGTTCGTTCGGGATCGTTGAACGATACGTCTGTTAACGTCCTCTCGCTCCACATATCGTATTGGTTCTTCGCTAAATACCGCTTATCCGGCAGACCGGAGACGTCGATACCTAACTCCCGGTCGTTTGTGCCGTATTCGCAGTGGATGGGAAAGACCTTGCCTTCTTCAGTCTTGCTGTATTCTTCCGCAAAATGTGTATCGAGTGTGATTAACGTGTGATCAAAGACGCCGTTTCTCACCCGGCGCAGAAAGTCGTTCACGGGTGCGATGATCTCCCGGGCGCCCCTGATATAGAGATTGCCGTCTTCCCGTATGAAGCCGTTCTGCATATCGCCTATCTGTAATAGTTTTACTGTTTTCATCGGTTTAGACTCCCTTGTTGTCCTATCGGGCGGCTCTGCAGAAAGGTTCGATCACATCCCTGATATCATTGTTGTGCTGGAGACGATACCCCATTCCTCGCCCGGCCGTTCTCTCCCTCCGGGCACGCCGTCGTGGACCGGCGGCTGGTCTAAGGGGGAGGCGGCAACCGTCATCCTGGAACGTGCTGCCTTCACCCGTTCCGGTCCGGCTCATACCCGCATGCCGGGCACCGGTAGTGGTAGAAGACGATCGTTTTCCCGCACGTCGGGCAGCGCCACTTCTCTTCCTGCGCAAGCAGCCACGCGTCGATGCCCTGCCTCTGTATCTCGTGGAGGTTCTCGTATACCTCGTGACGGTACCTGAATCGCTCGTTGCCCGGGTAGGACCCCTGGAGTTTGTCGGTCAGCTTGCAGGGGAAATCCGCGCATTGCGAGCAGAGTGCAAGATCCTTCCCCTCAAAACAGCACTGGCGGATCTTGCAGTTCCACTTGCTGGTGCGCCGCTGCTTGCGGTTCTCCGAGCCGCACCCCCTGCACCCTTTCCCGAATGAGGGGCATGCTCCGCAGTAGACGCCGCACGGGGCCATACGGTCGGGGAGCCTCCTGGTTTCCGGCATCGACCCTCTTTTACTCACCGAATACGGTTTCTCATTTTCCGCCGGGGGTGTTTCTGCGGTTGGCCTCATTGAGGATCGACTGGATTCCCTGCTTGAGCACCGGGAGGTCGTCGTGTAAGGTCAGGAATATTGCTTCGTAATCCACGCCAAAGTAATGGTGGATGATCCTCGCATTCCTGCCGCTTCCCTCCAGGGGATCTCCGGGTGCTCCTGCGCGAGCTCCGGCGAGATCATCTTTGCCGCCTCGCCGATGATGGTCAGCATGCGCTCGATCCCGGCGACCCCTGAGGTCCTCCACCGACGAGATGCCTTCTGAGAACTCCTCGATGCTTGTGATTGCATCAAGGATGTGGCGGAGATACGCGGGGTCCTTTGGCTTCATAGATCACCACGGCATCACGGTGTACTGCATCGGCAAGATAGGGACTGACGGCGTTTTCGGTGATGAGGTCCACGTCTCTCCCGAGAGTCCGCTTGAGTTCGTCCTCGATCCGCACAAGCTGGAAGAGGCTTTTGGGGCGGGCAAACCTGACCCGGATAGAATGGCAGAACAATCACGAAGAAGCGACGAGCCGACCGCAGGCCGTGGTATGAGCCAGGGGGAGCAAGTCCTGAAAGAGAGGAATCCTACCCGGATTACTGCAGAGCCCGGAAAGCAGGAGATGATCGTCACCCGGGAGTTCGACGCTCCACGAGACCTGGTCTTCCGGGCTCACACCGACCCGAAACTCTATGAGCAGTGGATAGGTCCGCGAGGCTTCACCACGAAGATTGAGACGTTCGAATCCCGCAACGGGGGCAGCTGGCGGTATATTCAGACGGATAAGGATGGCAACGAGTACGGGTTCCACGGGGTGAACCACGATGTGGCACCTCCCGAGCGGATCATCCAGACATTTGAGTACGAGGGGCTCCCGGAACCGGGACACGTCATCCTCGAGGCGGCGAAGTTTGACGAGCTGCCCGGGAGCCGGACAAGATTTATTGGCCGGTCGGTCTTCCTGTCGGTGGAGGATCGCGACGGGATGATGCAGTCCGATATGGAGGAGGGCATGAAGGACTCCTACTCCCGGCTGGACGAGCTCCTGGAGAGACTACAGAAGTGAACTACCCCGCCCTTACGGACGGGGAACCGTGCCGTGGTGAGGGACGACACCGGTGATAAATGCTCGTGTGAAACAGGGATCCGATCTCGACGTCGGTAGTGGGCGGTAGTAATCGTGAGCGGTCGTGGCGGGACTGCCGGGTGACTGCACGCCCTGTCATCCGGCCCCGGGCTGGAGGATGGGAAGGGGTGAGTAAAAACTGTGGAACAAGCGCGCGTGGACGGCGGGCGCAACCCCCGGTGGAAACACAGGAGTCCGGAGATCATGCCCCGGGGAAGGCACCCTTGTCCGTATGGTGACAGCGCAAAATCATAGGATTTATCGGCCCTTTCGAGGGATTTCACTCCTTGAAAAGAGTCCGAAAAATCAATTGTTTCATAAAAAAATAGTGGGCCCGCTGAGATTCGAACTCAGGACCTCCGCCATGTCAAGGCGACGTCATAACCAGCTAGACCACGAGCCCGACGATCAATAAGGTTGGTGTCGCGGGTATAAATATATTTCCCGTCCCTATAAGGCCGCTCCGTGCCGGTTCCGCCCCATCGGGAGTGGCACGCGCTGCAAAAGGGGGGGTGATGGCCGGACCGATCAGATCTCGGCGTGCTTCGCCGTGTGGATGCCGTCGATCCTGCGGATCTCGGCCATCGCATCGGCCGGTACCGCCGAATCGACCGTCAGGACCATCAGCGCCTCTTCGCCGGGCTTGTGGCGTCCCACCTGCATCCCGGCGATGTTCACGTTCACCCGGCCGAGGATCGTCGCGGCCTTGCCGATGACGCCCGGCTTGTCGGTGTGGCGGGAGATGACCACGTGGCCGGTCGGGGTCAGGTCGGTCATGTATCCGCCGATGCTCACGATCCGCGCCCTGTTCGGGCCCGAGACGCTGCCGCTCACCGATTCGGTCATTTTGTCGGTCTTGGCGGTGATGCTGATGATGTTCCGGAATCCCTGCGCTTCCTCTGTCGTCGTCTCGCTCATCCGGATACCGCGCTCCTTTGCGACGAACTCCGCGTTCACGATGTTGACCGGCACCTGCAGGATCGGGTCGAGAAGGCCCTTTAAGATGACGCGGGTGATGAACTTCGTATTCGGTATCTGGGCGACTTCGCCCCCGTAGGTGATCTCGATCGACTCGAGCCTTCCTTCGATGAGCTGGATGAGAAGACTGCCCATCTTCTGCGCGAGCACCGCATAGGGCTCGACCAGCGCCTGCTGCTCTGCGGGGATCATCGGCGCGTTCACCACATACTTCGCCGGGCCGCCCTCGAGCACGCTGATGCACTGGTTTGCCACCGAGATGGAGACGTTCTTCTGCGCCTCGACCGTGCTTGCCCCGAGGTGCGGCGTCACGATGACCTTATCCAGCCCGAGGAGCGGGGAGTCCGTCGGCGGCTCCGTCTCAAAGACATCAAGCGCCGCACCGGCGACCTTGCCGCTCGCAATCGCGTCCGCGAGCGCCTTCTCATCGATGATCCCGCCACGGGCGCAGTTGATCATCCGCACGCCGTCCTTCATGGTGGCGATAGACTTCTCGTTGATGACGTGGCGCGTCTCCTTGATCAGCGGCGTGTGGACGGTGATGACGTCTGCCCTCCGGAAGAGTTCGTCGAGCGGCACCAGTTCCACGCCGAGGCTTGCAGCCCTCTCCTTGCTGATGAACGGGTCGTAGGCGATGCACTTCATCTGCATTGCCCTTGCACGCTTCGACACCTCGATTCCTATACGCCCGAATCCCACGATGCCGAGGATCTTGTCGTTCAATTCGACGCCCATGAACTTAGAGCGCTTCCACTCGCCCTTCTTCAAGGATGCGGTCGCCTGGGGAATATTGCGCGCGAGCGAGAGCATCATCGCCATCGTGTGCTCCGTGGCCGCGAGAGTATTGCCTTCAGGAGCGTTCGCGACGATGATGCCCCTGCGCGTCGCCGCCTCGGTATCGATATTGTCGACGCCGGCGCCGGCACGGCCGATGAACTTGAGTTTCGTTCCCGCATCGATGACCCGCGCCGTAACCTCGGTGCCCGAGCGTACCAGCAGGGCATCGTAGTCGCCGATAGTAGCAACGAGTTGATCCTCGGTTAGCCCGGTGTTGACATCCACATCGCAGAATCCCTTCAGGATGTCAATCCCTTCCTCTGCCAGCGGGTCGCTGACCAGCACTCTATATTTCACAGTTCAACCCATATCTAGTTCGACATCATATGTCTTGATGCTTTTTCCTCCGAAATCTTTTATGTAATGGTGAGAAGTATATGTGTGGTGCGAGCATGAAGGAAATGCCCAACGTTCTGTGGCTCGAAGAAATAAAGAAGGAAGATATCGTCTCCGTAGGGGGAAAGGGAGCATCTCTTGGTGAGATGACCTCCATCGGACTTCCTGTACCGAAGGCTTTTGTGGTGACTGCCCAGGCGTTCCGCAGGTTCCTCGTTGAGACCGGGATCGAAGAGGCACTCTTCCGCAGACTGGAGCGTCTGGACGTTGAAGATAACGGAGCCCTGGAATCGGTCTCCAGGGATGTGCAGGACCTCGTCCTGAGTGTCGAGATCCCCGATCACATCCGGCAGGAGATCACCGATGCATACGCCCGTATGGGGGCGGACGGAACGGTCGTCGCCGTCCGGTCGAGCGCGACCGCCGAAGACCTGCCTGAGGCCAGTTTCGCCGGCCAGCAGGAGACATACCTCAATATTCTCGGTGATGTTGACCTCCTCGATGCGGTTCAGCGATGCTGGGCCTCGCTGTATGGCGCGCGTGCCATCTACTACCGGGCAAAACAGGGGTTCGACGACCGGAGCGTGAACATCGCCGTCGTCGTGCAGGAACTCATCCGGTCGGAGAAGTCCGGGGTTATGTTCACCTCCCACCCCGTTACCGGCGAGCCCCTGACGATCGTCGAGGGCTCGTGGGGACTCGGCGAAGCCATCGTCTCGGGCAGCGTCTCCCCTGACAACTATGTCTTTGACCTGCGCTCCGAGCGGGTGGTCGACCGCCTGATCGCCGAAAAGGAGATCATGATCATCCCGGAGGGCGAGCACGGGACGAAGATCGTCGATCTCACCGGCGAACAGCGGACCGCCCCGGTCCTCTCCGACGCGGAAGTGGCGCGCCTCGCCATGCTCGGGAAGATCGCAGAGGACCACTACAGCAATCCTCAGGATATCGAGTGGGCGATCGTCGGGAGCGACGTCTTCATCCTCCAGTCCCGGCCCATAACGACCATCCGGCGCCCGGAGATCCCCCGTGCCGGAGCGGAATCTGCAGGAAAGGGCAGGGGCACGTTTGGCGTGATGCTGCTCGAGGGCCAGGGTGCTTCCCCCGGCGTCGCGAGCGGCCGGGTTGTGATTGTGCGGGACGTCAAGGACACGAGCGCCGTCAAGGACGGCGACATTCTGGTCACCAAGATGACTAACCCCGACATGGTTCCGGCGATGCGGCGGGTCAGCGCCATCGTCACCGATGAAGGCGGCATGACCTGCCACGCGGCCATCGTGAGCCGGGAACTCGGGACACCCGCGGTTGTCGGAACCAAGAAAGCAACGAAGATTCTCAAAGACGGACAGATCATCACCGTCGACGGGGAGAAGGGCACGATCTACGAGGGAGTGGTCGAGGCTCCGGCGGCAGCACCGGCAGCCCCGACGGCGGCGGCAGCGCCCGCTCAGGTCATCACCGGCACGCTCGTCAAGGTGAACGTCTCCCTCCCCGAGGCCGCACAGCGGGCTGCCGCGACCGGAGCCGACGGCGTCGGCCTCCTCCGGATCGAGCACCTCATCCTCGGCCTCGCGAAGACTCCCGGCTGGTATATCGACCACGGCGAGGAGGAGGAGTTCATCGGCGAACTCTACGGCGGCATCAAGACGGTGCTCGACGCCTTCCCCGGTAAGCCCGTCTGGGTCAGGACCCTGGATGCCCCGACCGACGAGTTCCGGAACATGGAGGGCGGCCAGGACGAGCCGATCGAGCACAACCCGATGCTCGGCTGGCGCGGCATCCGCCGCGACCTCCGGAGCCCCGACCAGTTCCGCATGCAGGTGGAGGCCTTCAAGAGGCTCTGGGCTGCAGGCTATGACAATCTCGGCGTGATGTTTCCCATGGTTAACCACCCCAGGGAGTTCGTCCAGGCCCGGGCAATGATGAAGGGCTGGGGGGTCGACGTGGAGAACGTGACCCTCGGCATCATGGTCGAGATCCCGAGCAGCGCCATCCTCATCGAGGACTTCATCAAGGCCGGGATCCGGTTCGCCTCGTTCGGGACAAACGACCTCATCCAGTACACGCTCGCCATCGACCGGAACAACGAGAACGTTGCCGACATGTACGAGCCCGAGCACCCCGCAGTGCTCCGGCTGATCGACTACGCGATCAAAGCCTGCCGCGAGCACGGTATCGAGTGCTCCATCTGCGGCCAGGCCGGCTCCGATCCCAAAATGGCTGCGTGGCTTGTCGGGCACGGCATCACCAGCGTATCCGCAAACATCGATGCGATTCCCCGTATCCGTGAGGCCGTAGCACGGAAAGAGCAGCAGATTCTCCTTGATGCGGCGAGAAGAAATGCGTGAAGTTGGATGCCCTGAGGAGGACCTCTTCTCCTTCCTCCTGTCGAGACGGCAGGAGGATCTCGGGTACCGCAATATTTTAAGTTCGATGTGCACGCCGCCCCATCCGGTCGCGGCCCGGGCGCATGCGATGTTCCTTGAGACCAACCTCGGCGACCCCGGGCTCTTCCCCGGGACGGCCGCGCTTGAGGAGCTCCTCGTCGAGAGGCTGGGTGCGCTGATGCACCATCCGAAAGCCGGGGGGTATGCAACAAGCGGGGGAACCGAGTCTAACATCCAGGCGCTCCGGATTGCAAAGAAACTGAGACCGACAACCTCCCCGAACGTGGTCGTCCCGGCGTCGAGCCACTTCTCGTTCCAGAAGGCCTGCGACATCCTGGGCCTCGAGATGCGGGCGGCACCGCTCAACGCCCGGTTCCGGATGGACACGGAGGCCCTCGACGGTCTCGTCGACAGGAACACCGTCTGCCTCGTCGGCATCGTCGGGACAACGGAGTACGGGATGGTCGACCCCATTGCCGCTCTCTCCGACGTTGCCGAGGACAGGGACACCTTCCTTCACGTCGACGCTGCGTTCGGCGGCATGGTGGTCCCGTTCCTTGACCGGCCGGTCCCGTTCGACTTCCGCCTCCCCGGTGTCGCATCCATCTCTGTGGACCCCCACAAGATGGGGATGAGCACCATCCCGGCAGGCTGCCTCCTGACCCGGGACCCGTCGTGCTTCTCGCACCTCAACGTCGAGACTCCGTACCTGACGGTGAAGCGGGAGTGCACCCTCGCCGGCACCCGCCCGGGCGCATCGGTGGCCGCTGCCTTTGCGGTCCTCGAATACCTGGGGATGGACGGCATGCGGGCGGTGGTTGCCGGGTGCATGGAGAACACTCGAAGGCTGATCGAGGGGATGGAGACGCTCGGGTACCCGAGAGCGGTGACACCGGACGTCAACGTGGCGACGTTCTCCTGCGATCGCGTACCTGCCGGCTGGCGGGTCTCGACGACCCGGAACGGACATATGCGGATCGTCTGCATGCCTCACGTCACCCGCGACGTGATCGAGGCATTTCTCAAAGATGTGAGTGATACGAATGCTTGAACGTCTGATACATTCTCTGGAGATCTCCCCGGTCATGAAGCGGGGAGAGTACAACTACTTTATCAACCCGATCACCGACGGGGTGCCGCTCCTTGAGCCCGCGGTCCTCCGCGAGATCGGGTGCGCCATGGTGCGGTGCCTCGACCTCGAAGGCGTCGACAAGATCGTCGTCTGCGAGGCGATGGGCATCCACATCGGTGTCGCGCTCTCGATGATGACCGACATCCCACTGGTGGTCGTCAGGAAGCGCTCCTACGACCTCCCCGGCGAGGTCGCGGTGCACCAGACCACGGGCTACTCGAAGGGAGAACTCTACCTGAACGGCGTCGGTGCGGGCGACCGGGTCGTGATCATCGACGACGTCTGCAGCACCGGGGGGACGCTCCGCGCTCTCATCAGCGCTATCGAGCAGGTGGGCGCCGAGATTGCCGACATCTGCGTGGTCATCGGCCGGGGCGACGCGGATATCTGCCGCCCCCTCAAGACCCTGGTCAAGATCGAGGTCTCCGAGGCGCAGGTGCGTGTCGTTGATACCTGTCTCTGATCTTATCGGGAGGCTCCGCGAGCGCGGGGCCCGGAGCGTCGCCCTCCAGTTCCCTGCCGGGCTTGCGCGGCAGGCTCCGGGGACGGCCGCTGCCCTCCGCCGCGAGGGTTTCGATGTGATCGTCAGCGGCGACCCCTGCTACGGCGCCTGCGACCTCGCGCTCGATGCCCTCGCATACGCCGACGTCCTGGTCCACTTCGGCCACGCGCCGGTCGAGGAGCGGCCGGACGTACTCTACGAGCCCGTCCGCTTCGACTTCGACGTGGGCGTGCTCGAGAACGTTCTGCCGCTGCTGGCGGGTCGCCGCATCGGCCTCGTCACCACGGTCCAGCACGTTCACCTGATCGATGCGATGACGGCGTTCCTCCGTGAGCACGGCATCGAGGCACTCGCCGCTCCCGGCGACGGTCGCGCACCGCTCGTCGGGCAGGTGCTCGGGTGCAACTTCACCGCAGCACGGGCGACGGGAGCCGACGAGATCCTCTTCGTCGGGACCGGGGTCTTCCACCCGGTCGGCATCCAGCTCGCCACCGGGGCGCGGGTGGTGGCGCTCGACCCGTTCACGGGCGAGGTGCAGGAGGTGGACGCCTCCCGCCTGGTCCGCCGCCGCGCCGCGGTGATGGAGAAGGCCCGGGATGCCGCAAGTTTCGGCATCATCGTCAGCACAAAGAGCGGGCAGCAGCGGATGAGCCTTGCCCGGCGGCTCGTCGCCCTCTCGGATCGGGCCTTCCTCGTCGCGATGCGCGAGGTCTCGCCTGCTGAGATGCTCGATCTCGGGTTTGGCGCCTACGTGAACACCGCCTGCCCCCGGCTCGCCTACGACGACCAGGTCCGGTTCCCCGTCCCGGTGCTGACGCCGCCGGAGTTCGAGATCCTCTGCGGGGCCCGTGCCTGGGACGACTACGCAATCGACGAGTACCTCTCCCCATGAATCTTCGACAGCTTGAGATGCGGCTGGAACGCCTGGAGGGTTATGAGCGGCCGATAGCGCGCCTCGAGCAGTACCAGACCCCGGCGCCGGTGGCGGCCCGCCTCCTCCACCATGCCGCCATGCAGGGGGCGATCGAGGGGCGGCGGGTCTGCGACCTCGGGTGCGGGACGGGGATCCTCGCCTGCGGCGCCGCCCTCCTCGGCGCCTCCACCGTGACCGGTCTGGATATCGACCCGGCCGCCATCAGCGTTGCCCGGCGGAATGCAGAGATGCTCGGTGTCTCCGTCGATTTCATCGTCGCCGATATCCGGAGCCCCGATGTCGACCGGGCGGGCCTGGCCTGCGACACCGTCGTGATGAACCCCCCGTTCGGGGCGCAGAAGGCGCACGCCGACCGGCCGTTCATCGACCGGGCGCTCGAACTCGCGGCCGAGGTCTACGGCATCTTCAACGAGGGCTCAGCCCCGTTCGTGGCCACCTATACCGAAGGCCGGGCGACGGTCGAGGAGGTGATCCGGTGCGCGTTCCTGCTCCGGAAGACGTTTGCCCACCACCGCAAAGAACGAGTGGATATCACGGTGGAAGTCATACGGTTAAGACGGATCTGACATGCGTGACTGCTGATACAAAATCGGTTTGGGGGCTCTCTGCGGCCCACCTGGTGACCGACCTCTACTCTCCGGTCCTCCCTGCAATCCTGCCCCTCCTCATCGCGGAACAGGGCTACTCGTTCTTCCTTGCAGGACTGATCGTCACGGTCTACAACCTCACGTCGTCGTTCGTGCAGCCGCTCGTCGGCTGGCTCTTCGATACGAAGGGGTTCGCCGTCCACATCAGCACGAGCGTCCTTATCAGCGCGATATTCATCTCCGTGATCGGCCTCCTGGACAATTACTCACTTGTCCTCGCATCCGTCGCTGTCGCGGCGCTGGGGCACGCCTTCTTCCACCCGAGTGCGCTCGGGACCGTCAGCCGCCTGACACAGGATGCAAGCCGGGGCCGGATCACCTCCTACTTCGTCATCGGCGGCAACCTGGGCTACGCGATCGGTCCGATCTGCGCGGGTGTCGCGGTCGGCCTCATGGGTCTTCCAGGCCTCGTCATCCTGGTCATCCCCGGCATCGCGATGGCGGCGGTGCTCCGGCGTATCCTGCCCGCCCCCGAGCGCCTTAAGGTTCCGGCAGCACCCGCCCGGAGGGAGCGGCCCGCGTACCGGGCGATCGCCCTCCTGGTCGTAGCCTCGGGCCTCCGGGCATGGGCGATATTCGGCTCGGTCGCTTATCTCCCCACCATGCTCACCCTGCGGGGCATCGACCTCGTGACCGCGAACGTGCTGGTCTCGGGCATGCTCATCGCCGGGGTCGTGGGGCAGCTCGTCGGCGGTATGCTCTCCGACCGCTATGGCCGCAAAGAATACACGATCATCGGGCTTGTTACTGCCATCCCGCCGTTCATCATCTTCCTCGTGACCGGCGGGATCGTCTCGCTGGTCGCGCTGATGGTCTTCGGGTTCATCCTCTGGTCGACCTTCGCCGTCACCGTCGCCATGGCCCACGAGATGGCCCCGGGGAACGTCGGGCTCGTCTCCGGCCTGATGCTCGGGCTCGCGGTCGGCGTGGGCGGGATGGGGGTTGCGGCAACCGGGTGGGTCGCCGACTTGACGGCCTCGCTCTCGCTCGGTCTCATGACGATCCCGCTCGCGATCGCCCTTGCTATCCCGCTCTTCCTCGCCGTCCCCTACCCCTGGAAGTCCCTCGTGCCGGGCCGCCTTTCCCGGGGATGATCCTGCCCCATCCCCTTAAGTACCGGGAGTGCAGATTCATCCCCGATGGTCACCCGGTTCCAGCGCTACCGGCAGATCGCGGATGTGCTGGTCAAGTACGGTTTTGGGATCCTCGTCGAAGAGGTCATTCCCGGAGGCGAGCGGCTCAGGGGCTTCCGGAAACCCTCTGAAGAGAAGCGATCGGTCTACGAACGTATCCGGCTTGCCATCGAGGAGCTGGGGCCTACCTACGTAAAGTTCGGCCAGATCATGAGCACCCGCCGGGAGCTCCTTCCGCCCGAGCTGATCGTGGAACTGCAGATGCTGCAGGACCGGGTTGCGCCTGTCCCGTTTAGGGATATCCGGCCGGTGATCAAGAAGTATTGCCCGAACCTCGAGGACTGTTTCGATATCATCGAAGAGGAGCCGGTCGCAGCGGCCTCCCTCTCGCAGGTGCATCGCGCGGTGACGAAAGAAGGCCGCATCATCGCCCTCAAGGTGCAGCGCCCGGGAATCGTCGACCTGATCGAGACCGACCTCCTGATCCTGCAGTCGCTCGTGACACGAATGGATTCGATCTTCCCGGACCTGCGGGTATACAACCTGCGGGGGATGGTGGACGAGTTCTCGGCCCAGATCCGGCGCGAACTGGACTTCACCCAGGACGGGATGAACGCGGAGCGCCTCGCACGGAATATGCACGACGTCCCGTGCGTGAAGATCCCCCGCATCTACTGGCAGATCTCCGGCCCCTGTCTGCTTGCCATGGACTACGTCGAGGGGGTGCGGATCGACGATGTGGAGGCGATCCGGGCTCTTGGTCTCTTTCCGGAAGAGGTCGCCGAAATCGGCTTTTCCGCCTATGTCCAGCAGATCTTCGTCGACGGGTTCTTTCACGGCGACCCCCACCCGGGCAACCTCCTGGTGACGGATCAGGGCGAGATCGCCTTTCTCGACTACGGCATCGTCGGCGTCCTCCGCCCGGAGAGGCGCCGCGTCTTTGTCGATCTCCTCCTCGCCATGACCCGCACAGACGTCGTCGGCGTTATCACGGCACTCGGGAGGCTCGAGGTGCATATCAGCCCGGCGGACCTCGATGCCGTGAAGGATGATCTCTATCTGGTCCTGCTGGACTACCGGGAGATGAAACTCGAGCGGGTGAACTTTGCGGTCGCGATCCGGGGCCTGACCGATACCCTTCGCCGGTATCACATCCGGGTCCCGTCTACCCTGATGCTGATGATGAAGGTGATCGTCATGGTGATGGACATCGGCACCCGGCTCGACCCGCAATTCAACTTCGATCAGCAGATCCGGCCCTACCTGATAGAGATCGCCGCACAGCAGCGGTTATCCCCGGATAACGTGACGGGTGCGGTGCGGTCTCTCGTGAACGCCGCGGAGGGCCTGCTTGCCATCCCGGGCAACGTAAACGAGACCTTAAAGACCCTCTCGGAGGGGACGGTCACGATCGAGCTCGAAAACCGCGACCTCAACGAGATCGTCGACGTCATCGACCGGACGAGCGACAAGATCATCGTCGGGCTGGTGGTCGCCGCCGTCGTCGTTGGCTCGTCGCTGATACTCCGGATAGCGGATCTCCCGGTCCCCGGATACGTCACGATTCTCGCAACCGCGGGCTACGTGGTTGCGGTGATCGTCGGGTTCTATGCAGTCTACAGCGCCCTCAGGCATGGGAGGACGTTTAAGCGATGAACGACGCTCCATCAGGAGCGGAGTTCGAGCACCGTAAGGTGCGAATGACGACGGGCGGTGGCCGGCCCTCTCCCGGGATTCGGGAGGACAACCGTCAAAAAAGAAGTTATTCGGGTTTCTTGAAGAACAGCCTGCAGTGGCAGGTATCCTGCTCCTCGATCTCTTTCTCGTGGTAGATGCAGGGGCAGACGATGATCCGGTCTTTCTCGGGATCCCCGCTCCGGAGCCTGCAGGGGCAGTATGCCTCGCCGAACCGTTCTTTGTTCCGGGCGAGCCCGCGGAGGACGGCCGAGAGCTGTTTCTCGTCGACGTTTAAGATGTAGCCCTTCTCCTTCGCGTACGCCTTTGCCCCGGTACGTGCCTCTTCGATCCCTTCTTCGGTCATGATAAAACTCCTATCGTGTGGTTCCCTGGCTGCCGTGCTCCTCAATATAGGTTATCATTGAGGTGAACTACCCCGCCCTGAAGGGCGGGGCTTCCTGCTTCATGGACAACACTTGCA
>WOYI010266455.1_pt1 | contig 13883 bp, 15 predicted proteins | sample 6423411 | NCBI WGS metagenome assembly WOYI01 (sample SAMN13441803, study PRJNA592873) | oil field metagenome | biome: oil field; feature: oil-well bore; material: oil-contaminated soil; isolation source: oil-contaminated soil from oil-well borehole | place: Germany: Wietze | collected 2016-10-18 ...
GGACCCGGTTTTGGTATCGAGATCTTCAATATAGGTCTGGGACCACGCGGATTGCAGCCTATCAAATGTGAGTAACGCCTCACGAGCCCACGGTTTTCTTGCACCGAACTCATAAGTATCCACAAAATGGCCGCCCTGGATGTTCATATCAATAGCATTAACCTGGACCACTTCGGGCGAATAATCCCAGAGCCGGACCCAGCTCCTGGGTGTGGCATAATGATCTAACGCAGTTGTGATGTTCCGGGCTTTGGAGTTTCGGCGAACGGAATATTCCTCGTCAACAAAATGTTTCATAGTTCCGTTGTCATCGACAAACCCATCGGCAATATCCAGAGTAGAGAAAAAGTGACGTCCCTTCTTGAGCCACAGATCCTGTTTTGTGTAGATCTGTCGAGACGTTCCAGCCGATCCAGCTCCAAGACCCACGACGGCAGTCACTTCCATGTCATCGCCATAAGATATCTCGCGTTCGATGATATCAGAGTTCATGATATCGAATATACCGGAAGTCTGGCCCTTCCCGTTGGTAATTCGTACATCCAGATATGTGTGTTCCGCCTCATACCTCCAGGTCGGATACATCCCGTGCCCTATGGCAAAAGTTAGAAGCGTCTCGCCTACACGCTTTTCAGTATCTACCATGAAGTTGCCGGACAACTCGATCTCAGGATGATCTATAGATCCTTTCCGAACATTGGTATCAAACGCGTTTTCTACATAGATCCTGGCATAATAGTCCTCGACGAATCCGTCTGCCAGATGGATCCAGAGCTTGTTGTCTTCATAAAAGTATGATCCAGGATTGGATACTAACGCCGTTTTGCTGGTCTTCTCGGCCAACGCGGTGCCGTTCGCATAAACGGGCTTGTCATATAGACAACTTCGGGTCCCGCCTTCGTTGAGATACCAGATATGATTGTTGAGGTTTAGAGGATCTTCGGTCCACGCCCTGGGCGGGACAAGCGAATTAGCCGCCCATATCAGGCCTTCGTTGTTTGCTATTCCATAGGCGTCTACCGTGGGTGATGGTGCGACGTCCGCGAAAGGATGGATGAAACAGTGCTTGTTGCGATCATAAATATGGTTGGGACATACCCTCCAGTTGAGCATATCCTCTTCGCCCATCAGAGTGATCTTCCATCTGCCTTCGATCCGGTTCTCAACCAGCCTGGACACATATCCGCGAAAAACGCATCCACCGGATCGATATATAGTCACGCCCGCGCCCATAAGAACCGGGAAATCGCCCGGAACTTCCAGAGTAGCCTCACTTGGTGTTACAGGATCTATGACTCGTGATACCGTGCCTGATATGATGGGCATGGGGTCCCATGTGTCTGATCCTGGGTTCTGGATTTTAGCGGTGGCGTCGGCCATCAGTATCTGCCTCCGACGCGTGCCTGTTTCAGTGTTCTCACAAGGTTGTTCCTCTCTTCTTTCCATTCTCGCCGAAGTTGAGTTATCAAATCACGAATCTGGGATCGGTCGGCATCTCCCTGGATCGTTACGTTGATGTCGCCCATTGCGACGGTCGGTTCGCCGCCGCTATGAGTCGCATACTGGTTAGTGACAACACCATCTACAACAGTCTGGCCGAGCGTGCTTGTGATGGCTCCCGATCCTGATATGGTTTGGCTTTGGATTATACCGCCCGTGGCGAACGCCGCCACCCCAAGCTCTCTCATCACATGAGGCAGAATCCTCAGACCAGCCGCCCGGTCAGATATAGGCACAAACGCCTCCCGTCCCGCCTCACCGAAAATGCCTAGTGTAGCTCGATCTGCAAACCCGCCTTCTGCCCACTGGATGGCGCCAGAACCACCGACTGCCTGTGCTCCAGCGTTCATCCATCCAGCCGCCGCAGATCCTGGTGCGGGCCCCGGGCTGGCTGCTATCCAGCCTCCCATGCCGGACACGGAAGTTCCTCCAAACCCACCCGGAGATATGTTGCCTCCTCTGTTCGCCAGGCCGATGATATTCGATCCTGCCATGCTGCCATATCCTCCGCTTCCCCCCCAGCTCATGGCCATCAGACCAGCCGCGGTATATCCGGTATTGGACTCGATCTTGTTAAGAGTCGTGTCTGATTTGGCGGCGGTGGTATTGGATTTGTCCATTTTTGAGTTTAGCCATGTCAATATGTTGCTAATCTGTTCAGAATCGGTCGATTCGGTAGCGGACGCCTTTTCTATGGCATCTACCGCATCAGATCCTTCGGAATAGCTGGACATCTCCTGAATTGCCTGGTCACCATAACCTTGGCCAAGTGTCCTGCCGACAGTCTCGTTACCATGATACCATTTGCCACCCGGCAGGTACTCTTTGCCTGGTGTGAAGTTGAGGCTTGGATCGGGCTTCACGTAGGCTATGCACGTTCCAGAGTCATCGTAAATGGCTGACCAGATCGACGCAGTGGTCAGGGCGTCACTTACTTTCGGCGTTCCCCAAGACATGGTGCCGCTCGTTTTGGTAGCCGCCCCAACATCCATGCCGGTGGCTATATTGGAATTCAGAATACGCAATATCGGGAAAAGTGCTTTCAGGCTTTCGGTATTATCATCGATGCTTTGGGCGAGTTCGTCGTCGGACATCCCGCTGCCTCCCACGATCTGGCTGCCCCATGCCCCACCTTGCGCCCGTGCTGCCTCTTCTAATAGCCTTGCAGATGGAGTGAACTTGAGCAGCTTGTCAGGCGGATTCGTGCTTATGCAGCCTTCCGTGAATGACTCGCCATATAGATATGACCAGGCCTCGGTCGATTCTTTTCCCCACGTCCTGCCAGCTTCTGCGATGGCACTGGCCGATGGTGTATATATCAGGCTCTTATCTGGCGCATTGGCTGCAATGCAACCTTCGGTGAAGGACTCCCCATATATCGAATCCCATACATCGGCTACAGTCAGCGCTCGTCTGGAAGCAGCGTCTTTTACTGCCGCCGGATTAGCCGGTTCAGCAATTTCTCCGCCCTTCGGTTCGGCCCAAACATCCGCATATTTTGGGCTTTGTTTTGTTGCTGCTGCCGTCCACCACTCTGGTTGAGCCTCGTAGCCGCCCGCGAACCAGGGTTTAACCAAGCTGTTGCCGATCGATTTTGCGATGACTTCCTGCAGCTCAGCATCAATATAATCCATGCCAGTGGGCTGCCCTTCTGATAGCCATGCCACGGGGACATCGCCCTTGACATTTACGTTTGGTTCTGCCGGATACTTGGACCACTGATATGAGGCAGGAGCAGTAATCTTGTAGGCATAATCCTCGAACCACCGCCATGTGGTCTGATAGGCCGCGCTCGATTCGTCCGCGGCGCTGGCAAGACGTTTCAGGCTCGATGAGGCAGTGTCTGCGGCTGCCGGAAGGTTGCCCTTACCAGCAATTGATGAGTTCGGACCTATGACCACATCGCCCTTATCCAGCCACGCCATGCCGGACTGAGCGGGAACTCCGCCCTCCTGGTAGGCTGCATTGGCAGATGAGAACAGCCCTTTGATCGAGCCTCCTATAATCTTGGAAGCCACGGATCCCAGAGAAGAAGGCCCTGGTGCGGTGGGTGTTACAAATTTTGTAATGCTTTGAGATCCAGCGCCTGCCAGAGCCCCTATCTTGCCATCTATGGATGACAGCAGCCCGACCATCGAGCTGGTATGTGATTCTATGCCGGTTAGATGGACGGTGGCCGATTGTGCTTCGGTCGAAACTTCCGTTATGCCGTTTTGAACTGCCGATGCTTTGCCCGCTAGGGTATCGGTCGCAAGTTTTCCGCCTTGCACGGCACTTACTACCGTCCCCATCTGATCTATCTTGACATCACCATCTATCTTGCGAACAGTGAGATCTCGATCCTCGGGAGCGTTCCACATCGAACCCTGTTTGCTGGTCGGGTCCCAAATGGAGTATTGATAGGGATAGTATGTGCCTTGTTCGGTGTCTTGCAGGCTGTCCATCACATCTGTTTTATATCCGGACATCTGTTTCCGGAGCCACGAGCCTTTCATACCGAGCTGTGGATAGAGTTCGATCACTTTGGCAATGGCTTCCGAAGTGTACCCCATGCTCTCGATAGTGCCATCCGCAAAACCGGTCATCGCCTCTTGCATGCTCTGGAGAGCTTCTTCTGCGCGGGTATCACCGTTCTCCGCGTCTTCGGCGATCTTCCCCATGAAGTCGCTCATTGCGTCGCCTTCGCTAGGTGTTAGCAGGGCAGACAACGCCGGATTTTCGGCCAGGAACTTCTCGCGGTAAGCGGCCGACGACCAGTCTTCCCAAACGGTTTTCGCCGTGACTTCTATCTCGATGGATTTACCGGCTAGCGTGGCCTCGATGTCGGATACCATCTTGTCCAGACCGGCGGCCTTGAACTCGATGGGATGCTCAGTTTCTAGGGTTTTCAGAGACTCCAGAGAACTTTCCAGAAGAGGCTTCTCTGTCAAGGGAAATAGTATACCGTCTTTGGTAACATCCTCTAATATGGCAGCCATGTCGTCGGATACCGTTTTCAGGTACTTTGGCATGCTGAGGACGGCCGGCTTGATCATCTCCTCCGCTTCGCGTTCGGCAGCGGCAGAGTCTGAATAGCCATATTTCGCGGCGAACGGGTATTGCCCGACGACGTCACCGGATTCGTCAATAACCTGGATATATCCCGAAGACTGACCGGAGGTCTTGGTCATCTTCCGCATGGTGTACGTTTCGGGAAATGTGGTTAGTAGACGGGTCCACTGTTCTTCATAATTCTTGGTGGTGTCGTCGTTGCCTCCTACGATCCTATAATCGCCCTGCGAATAGATGGTTTTGCCGCTCGCTGTTTTAGTTCCTGTATCATATAGGTTGGAAACTGACATGCCACCTGGATGTGATTTTATGTAGGCGGCTTGGTCAGCATCAAACTTTTTGGCGGCTTCTTCTAGTTCGCTTGCTACCTTTTCGGATATACCAGAGGCTAGATTATCAGCAACGTTGCTAGCCGCGGTGGCGGAACCTTCTTTTGCGCCGGTCGCGATCTCTTCCGCAGTCTTCCGGCGGATATTTCCGAACTCATCTCCTATGAGCCATTCGCCGCTTAATCCGAGTCTTCCAAGCAGGCCACTTTCGTTTACCGTGAGGGTTGCCCCGCCACCCGTATAGCCAGTGGCTTCTTTCGCCTGCCCAGTGGCCAACAAAAACATTTTGCGACCATTCTCGTTTGCTTTCTGCCATCGGTCGGCAATAGCATTCGCTATATCGGTTACTATGGGCAGGATGACACCGCCCATTTGCTCGAAGCTAACTTGGGCGGCTTGAGCAATTTTGGAGAAGGCAATGTTTGCGTCGTCCGCGACTTTCTCAAAGCCTACTTTAATGTTGGATGGATCAAGTTCTATGGCTTTGTTGAGCTTGTTTACGCCGGTTTTAACATCGGCGATCATCTTGTCCATAGCCCCGGAGCCTTCTATTCCAAGGAGCTTGATCATATCGGGTCGTTCACTTTCCGGCATGCTAGCAAGCTCTTCGGCGATTGCTTGGAATGTGCCTACAAAATCTTCTTTCAGAGTTTCCTGGAATTGTGTTTTGTCCATGCCCAAGATCGCGGCCAGTTCCGCGCCGTGCTGTTTAGCGCCTTTGGCCATCCGCTCGATCTGAGTTCCGGCTTCACCGGCACTCGCGCCGGTGTCAATCAGGAATGATGATAACGCTAGCCATTTGCCATAAGTGTCTTCGGTCGGGGCAAAAGACGCCACCGCGCTAGACGCATTTCGCATGGCGGTGACGATCTCCTCTTCTGAACTGCCCATCGTGTTGGCCAGTGAGTCGACCTTACCGCCGACATTTTCGGCGTACTCCGACCACGAAAGCTCTTGCTCGCCCATAGCTCTTCGCTGAGCGTTCCAAGCGCCCAGGGTCACAGACCCCATTTTGCCTATGCCCGCGCTAGTGGCTTCGGCCGACATACCCCAAGCACCTTGAAGCATGGCGGTGGACCGGGCAAAATCCAAGAGCTCGTTCTTGTAGGCTACTATGTCGCCTTTGTCGAGCCACGCCTGACCGACACCGATCGATCCGGCCTGCTCGACTAACCCCGCGGCGGCTTCTCTCGTGATGCCCATCTCCATTCGGAGATCCTGAAGGGAGTCCATTAGGTTTGTGAGATTTTGGCCTTCCAGGCCGGTGGTTCGGCCTATGGACGTGGCCATGCTTTCCCAGGCTGCGGCTGCTTGGACGGATTTCGCGCCCAATAGAGCGACGCCAGCTGCCGCCACGCCTGCCGCCAGACCGATGGGACCTATGGCCGCTGCCAGATCACCGGCAGCCATGCCTATGGGTCCCAGACCGGCCATGAATGATGTCGCATACTGCGTTCCGGCCTGCCGGCCAAATCCACCGAAGTCCACGCCAGAGAACATCTTGCTCATTCGGCCTTTTGTTGCCTGGCTACCGGCTATGTCCATTTGGTTGAAAAAGTTGGACATATCCATCTGTGGGGCGATCTTCGGTGCCTTGAGCGAATTGAGCTGTTGCTGAAGGTTTCTCAAGCCCTGCTCGATGGCAGACCCGTTGTAAGTTCCTGAAATTTCAAACGCTGCTATGAAAATCACCCCATCTTGATTTTGTGCTTCTCAAATTCTGCTTTGAGTTCTTCGGTGGTATATTTCTTCTTGGTCGGTTTAGGCGGAGCGGCTGGGAAAATGTCGTTGAACCCTTTGTTGCCTTCGCCATGCAAATGAGATATGGCTACCAGGTTATGGAACGCTGAAACTTTAGACATACGCATATGCTCGTCTCGTCTGAAATACAACCTGGCAATAAGTTCGTTGTAAGTATATTCTGTCCAAAGTTCTTTGGGACTCAGGCCGAGGGAGTATCCAAGACGGGCGGTGTTTCGCCAGAATCGATCTCTTGGAGTTGCTTCTCCAGTTGGGCTATAGCTTCCGCTACCTTCTTGTTGCCCGCTTTCTCCCTCTTCTCCCGGATCTTCTGATCCATCACCTTCATTTGCTTGAAGTTCTTCCACCTCTCCTCGTGAGAGGCAAGAGAAGAAGGGTGGTTACTGAGAAGATATGCCCGCTGGATGGCTATAATGAGTTCATCATAATCCTTTCCGGCCTCTTTGTAGGCGCTGACCATTTCATCAACGTCTTCGATGGTTAGATCCGGGTCTTCGTGTTTCAGAGCATAGAACAGAGCGTACGTCTGAAGGGTGGTATTTGTGAGCCCCTGCAAAACTATGCCTTCGGCTCCGACGATAACATTTTGGCCAACGCCGGTCTTGGGAAGACCCATATACTCCAGGGCCCACTCCTCGAACTCGCGTGTTGCTCCGTTCGGCCATCTCAAAGTTCTTGGTTTATCCAAAATTATTGTTACGGACGATAATCCTTTTTTAGATGCCATGTGTTTCCATCTCCTGCACGAATCCTGATTAGAATGGGCCAAACCAAGCCGCTCAGGAGGACGGTTTTCGGGGTGCACATCCCTATGGTTTGGCCAATATGACCCGTCACAAAAAATATGGCCCTTAAATCAATTTTAAAGGCCTTGTGAATAAAAATATGCGGCGGATCATTACTGCTTTCTGAGGAACGGACCGCAATTTGGTCCGCCGCGGTTCTCGAAGCTCAACGTCACGCCATTGATACCGTCGCCCGCGATGCTGATAGACGACTTGGGAATCTTGCAATAATCTACCCACCGAATGTCGTTGTCTTCGTCTGAATAGAATATCGCGATGGCAGTGTCGTTGCCCGTCGATCCGTTGACCTCCGTCCAGTTAGTTGGCTCAAGACCGCCCGACAGATGGGTGTGAGCCATAGCCGCCAGAGTTCCCGCGCCGGTTTCGCCAGATTTCAGTTCGGCCCGGACGTTAAGATCCTGGCATTGGCCGTTATTGTTGATAGCCTCGACCAGTTGGTTAGCAGTGGTAGCGGTGTTTGGAGTGATAGTTATATCGTTTCCTGACACCATGATAGCCAGAGCGCCCGTGCCGGGCGTTATGTACTCTATTGCAATATCGTTACCAGCCGTGCCTCCGCCCATGTGTGTATAGACGATGTTGCTGTTTGGACCGGCCAGGCTGGTGGTCAGGCTGGCGCACGTTCGAACCATCACGGTTTCCGCAGATGCCGTCCATTCCTTTTGCTTCAGAACGGTTCGTTTGGCCGTATCCCTCAGGAACATGATCTTTTCGTTGTCCCATGTAGCATCAAACGATACGTTTTTCACGCCGGACACAGACGACGGCGTAAGATATTTGCCGGATTGACATTTCACGGTATCCGCAGATCCGATAGCCGCAGACAGATATATGCGACAGTCCGGATACTCGATTTTCTGAGGTGTTATCGTGACTGGCGTGCCGGTCCCGCCAGCTAAACGCTGGAATACCGGTGTCGTGCTATCGTCCAGGTTACGTTTTGCCGGATCCGTGATCTCGTAGACCGTGTACCTTGGCCTATAAGAAGATGGATCTGTCGAAAGATCCACCTCGCTCATAGGTTCGTTTGTCAGGTCCTGGGCCGTGCCACTGCATATCTTAAGTGCCGCGACCTTACCTACTGTTATATTAAGAGCCATTGTTTGGCCCTCCTTAAGACGGCATGGTCAGAGCTACGCCGCTTTCTTCAATGGTGAATGTTGCGTTGTTTTCGTTCATCGGATCGAGTTTGGCGCTATATTTAGTGACTTTTCCCTGAGTACATAGGAAAGCAGTTGTGGTCGATGTCGCCGTGCCTGGATAGATCGTGAAAGACACATTACTGCCATTATTATATGCAGTGCGGATGGTGTCCTGACCAGCGTCTGCCGCATCTTCGGTCAGCGTGCCGGTAACGGTCCAGTTCTTCAGGAGCATTATAGTGGTCTTGGCGCTATCCTGAAGATGCATGATCTTCTTGGTCTCCCAACCAGCATCAATCGATACGTTCTGTACCCCAAGAACAGCAGTTGATGCTGTTCCGGACGTGTTCACGCAAAGTTTTGCGTCTTTTCCTATTGTTATTGTAAGAACCATTCTTACGTTCCTCCTAGTAGCTACTATTTGGCTCAGTCTAGAACTTCATCGCCGCTGTACGGCAAACATCTGGGACCCGATATGCCCCAAGATGATGCGAGTATCTAAAAAAACCTTGAACCCAGCGTCCCTCACCCTCTGGCTGAACGCAAAATCGAGAGTTAGGTACACGGGCGTGCCGTCGTCGTCCTTGTGGATCATAGGCATGAAGAACGGATAGATCCAGGTCCCCTCTTCGTACCTCACCAGATCCATGTTGTCAGCCAACTTCTGAAGGATCTCGCGCGGTATCATCGTGCACCCGGTTGGCAGGTATCGGACTTCTGTGATACCCCCGCCGGGCCCGATAAGGACGTTACCCTCTTCCAGAGGGACCACACAAAGCTGATCTTCTCGGCCCCGTTTCAGGTAGGGACCCCCGACCATGCCGCCAGTCTCCTTGCACGAGTCCACCAGGCGCTTGATCTCATAACCAGGCGGATAGGCGGGATCGTCGTTTGGATTGAATATGATATCATAATCCAACGAGAAGAAATAGTCGAAGTCGGTCTTGAGGAAGTCGGTTGCGGCGATTGATAACCCAACATCGATTACCGACGTCTGGGTGAAACTGTAGCCAACCTGGATGCCTTCAGGCTGTTCTGCTAGCGCGTGGATAAGCTGGTTGATAAACCGCATATCCGCCCCGGCATAGGCCTGGGATGATAAAAGAACTTTCGTTATTTACTCCACCGCCTTGAAGTCTATAGTCAAAATTTCAATCCACTGCCGAAGGTCGTCAGTCGTATCAGAATTCAGGTTCCAACCTACCAGTCCAAACGGCAGTTGCCCTCCAGACCACGGTATTTTAGACAGAGATCTGATATGAGATTTTACCTTTTCGATCAGATCTTTTGCAGCGCCTTCGGACGATGCCGATATTGCCCGGACCTCGATCTGGCCGGACACCCGATCGTTGCCGCCTCCAACATACGGAACTCCATGCGATGGCAGATCGCAGACCATCAGGCAGGCGTAGGGCGAGGTGCTTACCATATCGTCCTGAAGATCGAAGTTCCTGCCAGATATGACTCCGGTAACGAGCGGCCCGATGGTGTCGGAATTCTGTAGTGATGCGGCTAAAGCTGATGATAGGGTAGACATAATTATTTATCCTTTGGAAGTTGTTGTTTTAGCATGCTGAAAACTCTGATAGCGATCGTGCTGGTGATGGGGATTGGCGCTGCCGCCCTTCCACCAGCGGAAGACCCGGATATGCTGAAGATGATTGCTTATATAAGTATCGTGTTGCTGATTATCGATTATATACGCGGTCGCAAATTTCCGGTGCTTTCACTCGCATTATAAAAGCAGCGGGGCGAATATGGGGGCGAAACCGCCAGCGTTTTTTTCCCGAAACGGGTCCAACTTCTTGAAAAGCCCCATAGTCGAGGCCATTAGCGAGTTTCATTTCATAGATACAAGGCGCTATCCGCGTGACCTTCGAAGCCGTCTCTATGCTATTATCCAGTGCATTTGTGTCCTTTAGCACGAGTTGATGCGCCACGTTCTTGCCTTCGATTAGCATCTGCTCCGCCACCTTCTGGCTGAGCCCGTCCTGGCGAGCTATCTCTTTGGCTATCTCAGCGCGGATGCCGGAGATATCTATTTTCAGGTCAATCATATAGCTCTCCTAATTGGTCGTCCGAGAGGCCCACGAACGCCTCTTTCGGCTTCTTTTTAAACCCATATATCAAGTGGCATCTGCAATTCACGTCCCGTTCGCCGGGATACTGCTCGCCGTCTGAGAAGGATTCTTCTATTTCCACAATTTCGCCGTTGAGCATCTGATGAGCGGGCCTGACTCTCGAATCACCGACCGTCACCCATTGCTTGGTCTGGGATCCGGCCCCTTTTGCGAACTCTAGCGAACTTCCCCATGTTACGCGATGTCTTTCAGTTCGCACAATGGTCCGTGCCCGGAATCCTGAATTGTCCACAATAGAGGATAGGTTGGGCTGTTTCAGTATTTCTCTTGCCAGAGGGCGCTCATTCATCACGGAGTTTGAGAAAATGAAATTGGTTAAACGCTTCTTGTCAGTCGCCGTCAATAGCTTTATGGTATCTCCGGCCCGAGGACGGAAATACTTTTCTGCGATGTCACTCACGTTCCAGACTTCTTTCAGACCGTAGACGCGCGCGAACTCGGCGCTGGACAGATCAATTTCTTTGAGCAACGTGCTCTCCAAAAAGTCCCACACCGCGCGGTTCTTGGCTTTGGATGCCAACACATACTTCTTCATTGGCCCGGGCTGGACCAGATCAAGAGCCTGGTAGGGGCCTTCTATATCGAAAAAGCCGACGGCCTCCAAGTATTTCTTGATATCCGGCCCGAACTTCTTCAGGATATCTTGGATAACATAATCAGGTAGTGTCAAATTTGCATGATCTCCATCGATTTGTTCCACGTTATCAAATTATTATCATAGTCTATTATGTATGTTGCGTTATCATCAACAAACACTACCCGGGCATGAATGATGATAGGTTGCGGTTCGGATGGTTGTTCGGTCAGCGATGATGGAAGAGCTACGTCCTCACCCGACAGGTAGCCGGCTATCGTCACGACCCCGGCGAGGACTGATGCCACGCTGGCAAGGACAGCCAGGGTCTTCTGGAAATCAGTTGTCATCGCTTAGGCCAGAATATATAGATAAACAAAAAAAGCACGAGCCAGAAGCCCAGCACTGCGCCGAAAACTTCTAGCTCGTACATGCTCTAGGCCTCGATGTCCTCAACGGTTACTACGTGGTTTTTTGTGGCGGTTATGACTTCTCCCGGCGCTAGAGTGGTCTGGGGCAGCTCTATCTCGCCGAGCTTGTCATCTACAGCTGTGACATTGTAGAGAGTCCGGCTGCCGGTGTTCTCGATGGTAAATGTGTAGACTACTTCCTTCCCAATATCAGCCGAGCTAACATCCGTGAGCTTGGTGATCTTGATGTCAGGAATGGCCTCGATCTCGAACGCTGCGCTAGCGTTGAGGGTGATGGTCTGACCCGCCCCATTCATGGTAGCTACGGCGTAGTTGATCACCGGGCCGGGAAGCATGTCTTCAGTCACCATCATCTGGGCGGTTCCTTCGGATACCTCGCCTGGTCCTATCTCAGATGCGCTCATAGCAATAGGTCCTAGCAGGTCGTCAACTACATCGATTCCTGTAAGCGTTGCCGTTCCAGTGTTGGACAACCTGAACGTGTAATTAGCCATCTCGCCGGGCCGGTAGGTCTTCTTCTCAACATCCTTCAGGAAAACGCCGGATGCCGTCTCATTGACTACGATGGAAGCAGCAGACTGGTTGCTTACCATCCCGCCCATAGAATCGTTACCAGTGACGGTCACGGTGTTCTTTAGCTCTGCGGCAATAGCAGAGCTTCCAGCTATTCCAAATATCGCGAAAATCGCGACCAGTAGATATATAGGTTTCATGAACTGTTCTCCTCGATTTTTGTTAACTTTCCATTTTTCATCTCAAATCCCGGCGGCAGGAAATATAAAGAATCCGGTACGGTGGTGTCCCGGATGTTATCACGGTCCAGGGCGAAACAGAATGCCAGTGGGTCTTCGAGCACTTTCACCTGCTCCTCGTAAGAGAGGTTGTAATAGCTGCGCATGGTGAGGTTCGCGACACCCGCCAACTCTTGAATGGTAGCCGGACCATGAGTAGTCGAGTTCATAACTCTAATATCAAACGCAATCGTGCCATTTCCAGCGTTGATAGTAACGGTAGACTCCGACGACTCTACACCAGCCGGGGTTATGGTGAACGTGGTCTCCGTGCCGGCCTCGAAGTCGCCAAGGATGTTCGTAGCACGATAGATCCTTTTATTTCCAGCTCCCGACACCATCTCGACATTTCGATTCAGATAGCTGCCGCCTTTGGCACTCGTAATGATAAAACTCTTGCTAACCGTCTCGTTTCCAGATCCCCATGTCCGGTCTATGCTATACACAAACTGGCCATCGGTCACTCCAGAGTCATCTCTATAGTTATCGCCGTAGTTTTGAACACGCATGCTGCCAGTGCCGGACACATCAAGCTCCGAGATACTGGCGTCACTGCCGCCGAAGTAGCCCACGGATATGAGCAGTCCGGCAATAGCCAGTGCCGATATGATCAGAGCACCGTAAAACACCAGCCTCCAATAGACGAACATCTTCTTAATGGTCTATTCCTCCGGATTGTAACCCAGCATATAAGCCGCGCCTTCTAGCTGCGCCTTCACGCCCGAAATGCCCATAGATGCGAGCCGCATTTTGCCGCCGACTTTGAGGTCGAGAAGTATCTGATCTTCCGACAGATCTACAAACCTCTTGGCTTTGGCTTCGGGCGGCTCGATTTCGTCAGTCTCTTCGAGGAAGTCCGCGACGGCATCGATCTTTTCAATAGCACCGACCACCGCGTTCTCGATGTTCCGTCTAATATAGACTATTGTGACGGCAACTGATATCGCCATCACAAATATCATGCCAAATATCATCGCAAGATAATCCATTTTGTGCCTCCGTTCAGATTATGCGTTGAATCTTTTCTGAAGTCCACAAAATTCTGACCATAGCCATCAGGGCGATACCGGACGCATAGATCTGTTCAGGGCTAAGCGGGAACTCCACGCTCGTAATTCGTCCCAGGTTCGCTAGCACAAACGTTATGATGGCTATAGCCACCTCTTTAGATCCTATAACATTTTCTGACATTAAGTCTCGTCTCCTTTCTTGGATTTTCTGGTGTTTTTCTTGGCAGGCTTCGGAACTTCGATTTTCTTAGCTTTCTCGGCGACAACCAAATCTTCCAGAGCCTTGAAATCAGCATCCAACGGTACCTTAGCAGCCTCGGACACCAGGATAAGCTGTTTTCTGATAG
>WOYI011405218.1_pt1 | contig 13879 bp, 11 predicted proteins | sample 6423411 | NCBI WGS metagenome assembly WOYI01 (sample SAMN13441803, study PRJNA592873) | oil field metagenome | biome: oil field; feature: oil-well bore; material: oil-contaminated soil; isolation source: oil-contaminated soil from oil-well borehole | place: Germany: Wietze | collected 2016-10-18 ...
CCCGTGAATGCATGCGTGAAAGGCATGAGAGTTAACCGTTTCTCCAACGGGCCAAAGGTGGCGGAGTAGAAGGGATTTGAACCCTTGCGCCGGTTTCCCAGCCTACACCCTTAGCAGGGGCGCCTCTTCAGCCAACTTGAGTACTACTCCGTATATCCCATATAGGTGCTAATTGCGCCTTTATAGAATATCTTAATTTTATCTAATTGTCAATGTTTTTTAACCCTTTATCATTGATAGTCCAACTTTTCCTTTTTGAAGGTCAATCTTGATTACATACACCTTAACAATGTCACCAACATTCAAAACATCTTTCGGGTGTTTAATGTAACGATTTGATATTTTCGAAATGTGAAGTAATCCATCTTCTTTCAAACCGATGTCAACAAATGCACCAAAATCGACAACATTACGAACTGTGCCTTCCAATTCCATGCCGATGCTCAAATCATCAATTTTTAAAATATCACTTCTAAGGAGTGGTTGTGCAAACTGGTCACGTGGATCTCTAATCGGTGCGATAAATGCATCCAATATGTCATTTAACGTATATTCATCAACACCGAGATCCCTCATCAGTTGTGGTCGATCGATGTGTTGAACAAATAACTGAACCTCTGGTTTACCAAACATATCACCTGAAATGCTATACCGTTTCATGATTTCTTTAGCAATGCCATAGCTTTCGGGGTGAACTGCCGTCATGTCTAATGCTTCATCACTTTCCGGAATACGTAGAAATCCTACGGATTGCTCAAATGTCTTTTCACCAAGTTTAGGCACGTTTAATATGTCCTGCCGACTATTAAACCGTCCGACTTTATCGCGATACTTTACGATATTTTCAGCGCTTGATTTATTCAAACCAGACACGTACATCAACAGTGCTTTAGATGCTGTATTAACGTTGACACCAACGCTGTTAACTGCTTGTGTAACAACGAAATTCAATGAATCTGTCAACTTTTTTGGTGTGACATCGTGTTGGTATTGACCAACACCAATGCTCTTCGGATCGATTTTAACAAGTTCTGATAATGGATCTTGTAGCCGTCTAGCAATAGATGCTGCACTGCGCTCTTCTACGGAGAAATCAGGGAATTCTTCTCTTGCCAATTCACTTGCTGAATAAACAGATGCCCCTGCTTCATTAACGATGACATACTGTACTTTCATCGCCGTTGTTTTGATGAGATCCACAACAAAACTTTCTGTTTCACGTGAAGCTGTGCCATTACCAATCGCGATGATTTGTACTTTGTATTTATGAATCAGACGTAATAATGTTCGTTGTGATTCCATCACTTGTTGTTCTGTAATCGTACCACCTTTAGTCTTTTCGTGTGGATAGATGACAGCTTTTTCAAGGACGGTGCCAAGTTCATTAACAATGCTTAATTTGCAACCTGTTCTGAATGCGGGATCTATGCCCAGCACAACTTTTCCTTTTAATGGTGGTTGTAACAACAGTTTTTGTAGATTATCGGAGAACACTTCAATTGCTTGTTCTTCACCTTTTTCCGTCAATTCAGAGCGTACTTCACGTTCAAGAGAAGGATAGATTAAACGTTTTAAAGAATCTGCAATTGCTTCTTTAATATAAGGAACAACGGGCGAAGATTGATCCTTGATGACCTTTTCTTCGAGATAGGTAGTCATGATGTTTTTATCTAAATCAATTTTAACATTGATAACTTTTTCTTTTTCTGCTCGATTGATTGCTAAAATGCGATGCGGCTTTAATTGCTTAACCGGCTCGGCATAATCATAATACATCTCATATACCTTGCGTTCATCATCTGCACCTTTTTTAAGACTTGTTACCACTGAACCCATTTTTACCATTTCAGCACGTAGTGCTTTACGATAGTTGGCGTCATCTGAGATTGTTTCCGCGATGATGAATTGTGCACCTTCAATCGCTTCTTCAACGGTCTTAACCTGATCTTTGACAAATGCTTGCGCATATGTTTGAACATCTTCTTTTGGAAATGTTAACATCCATGAAGCGAGTGGCTCCAAACCTTTGGCTATCGCTTCGGTTGCTTTGGTTTTTTTCTTTTCTTTGAAAGGGCGATATAAATCTTCGACTTCGACAAGTTTTTCAGCTTTTAAAACATCATGCTTTAGTTCATCCGTTAGCATGCCTTTTTCATCAATCAAACGGATGACGGCATCTTTTCTTTCGAGTAGATTGTTTTGATATTCCCATGTCTTATGGATTTCATTGATTTGTTCTTCATCAAGACCGCCGGTTGCTTCTTTACGGTATCTTGCAATAAAAGGGATGGTATTGCCTGCGTTTAATAAGTCTAGTACAGCAGTGACTTGTTTAGCAGAAATACCTAAACTTTTTCTAATTTCAGTAATAATTTGTTCGTTCATTCGTTCCTCCGTTTATAGCACAAAAGGGCTTAATGCCCTCTCATTATTGTAAATTAATGATTGCTGATAATATATTATCAATATCAATGGTCAGTGAGAACCCTTGGTCTTCACTAAACGTTAATAACATATTTTCTGCTTCTGGATCCAATCCTAGATGACTAAAGTTTGAATTATCAAATAAACCGGCATTTGTTGCAGCATCTAGATCCAATAAGAAGAAAGCATCATATGTATCATCGGGAGCATCTTCCAGCAATGTCATTGTTGGAATACCTTCATCACCTGTGTAATCTTCTATCGCACCTACGATTTCATCATTGATGATGCTGCTGTGATAGAAGTAAATATAGAAGTATTCATTCGCTTGATATAATGAATTAATAATTTCAAATTCATCGTTTTTTAGTGTGTCTGAATCAACATAATTTCCAGTGTCTTCATAATATTTTGTTAAAGGGGTTAATTCGGTAACGGTAATCATAACGTAATCTTCAAATGGATTATCCGCTTCTTTGTTCACATAATACTGAACGATGAAGACAATTGCAATAACGATAACTGCTAATCCGATGACGCTCATCCCTATTTTGAAAAACAGGATTTCATTAGGTGTTGCTTCTCTAGGATCACGTGGTTGATTTGTTGTTTTCTTTTTTGAATTGTTGGTTATGTTCTTGGGGGTTTTTTTCTTCTTTTTCGACATGTGGTCACATCCTATCCAATGAAAATTATAGCGGAAATAATGATAAATTACAATAATATGTTTAAATATGTTAGTTTATTTCTAAAATCACATAAGCGGTCGCGTATTGATCGGTATGAGAAATTGAGAGATGAATGGCAAGACGCTTTTGATCATAAGGACCTGATTGAACAAATGGCTTGCCATGATCATCATTTAAAATCACAAAATCTTTAAAATTAGCATGTCCTTCTCCAAACGAAAAAGCTTTAAAAAGCGCCTCTTTTGCTGCTACTCTACCGCCCAAGAATGTTAACTTTCTTAAATCATTCGTGGCATCATGATACAACGCATATTCTTGATCGCTCAAGATACGTTTCACAAATCGCTCATCCTTATCTTTCAGTCGATTCAAATCGACTAAATCTATTCCTATCCCTTTGATCATAAGCGTTTCCTACTCTTTTTTATGTCAACCGCTAATTGTTTTATTTTTTGAATGCGGTGATTGAGACCAGATTTACTAATGGTCTCGTGATATTTTTCTTCATATGCGGCTGCCAGTTCTCTTAGATTGATATCCGGAAATTGTTGCCTCAATGTCATAATCTGCTTGACTTTTGGATCAATCTGATCTTCTTGCATATAACGATTGATCACTTTAATATCGTTTAATTGTTCTCTTGCTGCATCCAATGTTTTCTTCTCGTTGGCGACCTCACAGTTAATTACACGATTGATTGAATTATTGAAATCTCGTTTGATGCGAATATCCTCATATTGAAATAATGCGTTTTGCGCACCAACGATTTGCAAAAAGGTGCTGATGCCTTCAGCATCTTTTAGATATGCAATATAGCCGTTACGTCTTTTAGCGACCTTGGCATTCAAATCAAAGCTGTTCATCAATCCTTGGATAAATACGATTTGATTGGGATTGTTTGAGAATATTTCCAAATGATATTCAGCTGTTTTTGGATGATTGATAGAGCCACTTGATAAAAAGCATGCTCGTAAATATGCTTTTTTAGATTCTCTCGTTTGTGTCAGCAATTCTTCGGCTTCTAAATTGCCTTCCAGTAAATTATGCTCATTTAAAATGTCGTCCACTTTGGATCGAATGCTGACAATGACCGTTTGATGCTTTTTTAATCTTGTTTGTTTTTGGGTAATAAGCGTGATATCCGCTTGATATAATACTCTGATTAACTGCAAAAACCGTTTTGCAACGGTTGGATTGTTCGTCTTGAAATCAAGGCTTTTTTGTCTTGATTCAATGTGAAGTTCTGTATTCAAATTAAGAAATGCAGCGCATTCTGCAAGCTGCTCTTCTAATTCGACCGGAATGGTTACCAGTTCTTCTTTGACGGTTTTTGCAAAACTCATTTTAATCTTGTGCTTCTAAATAACGTAGGCAGTTTTGAACGGCAATCGCACCATCTGCAGTTGCAGTAACGACTTGTCTAATCTGTTTCACAATGACATCGCCAGCCGCGTAAATGCCCGGCACTTTCGTTTCCATCTTCTCATTTGCTTCAATATAACCATATTTATTGGTGATATTCAAATCTTTGACCATATCCGTAACCGGAATAAGTCCAACATATTCAAAGACACCATCTGCGTAAATGGTTGTTTCTTCACCTTGTTCGTTTTTAATGACAACACCTGTTAACCCTTTGTCATCTTTTAGAAATTTAGTAACGACTGAAGAATAATGATAATCCACATTGTTCCGCTTCATAATAATATCGCGTGCTTTCATGTCTGCCGTCAATTCAGCAAGGTTTTGAACAATGGTCACATGTTCAGCTAATGTTGATAGATAAATGGCTTCTTCTACGGCACTATTACCACCACCGACGACAACAATTTTTCTATCTTTATATAATGGGCCGTCACAGATCGCACACCAGCTAATGCCGTTCATAGCGAGTTCATCTTCATTTTCAACACCGAGACGTCTTGGTACGTTACCTGATGCGATGATAACCGTCTTTGTTTCATATATACCGTTAGATGTTTCTAATTTTTTTATAGGACCATCTACGGTGATTTTAGTAACTTCATCATAAATGACTTCCACACCCAAATCATATGCGTGATCAATCATCATTGTCGCTAATTCAAAACCAGCTACTTTTTTAGCACCTGTATAATTTTCAATTTCATTGGTGTTCATCAACTGTCCACCAGGTGCTCCCTTTTCAAACATCGCGACTTTTAAGTTTGCGCGCTTAGCATAAATACCCGCTGTAATGCCTGCAGGTCCTGCACCAATAATTAATAAATCATAAATCATTTTTCATTTCTCCTTATACGATAAGATCTTTTAAATTGCTGATATCGTCAATGACGTAATCAGGATATTCGTTTAACATCTGCTTTAATCTATATGAATACGTAACCGCGCATGATGACATACCTGCACGTTTTGCTGCCTTCATATCATTTTCGTGATCACCAATATAAATCGCTTCATCCGCTTGCACATCAAACATTTCTAATGCTTTTAATAAAGGTTCTGGGTCAGGTTTGTGTTTTTCAACATCATCATAGCCAATCAACCCATCAATCAATGAACTCAGTCCTGTGATATCCAGATGATGTAAAGCGACTTCATTCAATTTAGATGTCACCACACCAACTTTACACCCATGATCTTTTAAATAACGAATGGTCTCATGAGCATTTGGATAAGCCTTTAATTCTTTTTCTAACATCATTTCGCTCACAACACGATAATATGAGATGATTTCATCTATCAAATCATCGTTCTCGGTGAACATACCAAATGTTTGCCATAGCGTTGTCCCCAAAAAACTGGTAAGCATCTCGTCAGTGAGTGCCACATCAGGTAAGTATTTATCAAAAGACATTTTGAATGATTCCAATATGATACCAGTGGATTTAATCAGTGTCCCGTCAAGGTCAAATAGAATCAGTTTCATCTGGTTTTACCAACAGGTCATAATAATACGGCTGATCTTTAATGAGATACTGTTTCAATATAATAATTAAAATACCACCCAACATAAGTACACCGAAACTTAAGATAATATTGGTAGGTAACCCAAACATTCTTAAGGCGTCACCCTCTGCTCCTTGTGTCCTAAGCGGTTCAATCAATGCGCCTCTACCCAAACCATACCATATGAGATAGATACCAATGAGATCTCCTGCTTTGAACCATCTTTTACGTCTTGCAAACAACAAGAACACTAAACCAATAAAATTCCAGAGGCCTTCATAAAGGAATGTTGGATGGTGTATTGCACCATCAATCGTCATTTGCTGTTTAATGAATTCTGGTAATAAATTCAATATAAAGGATCCATCAGCAATCGCCGGTCCATATGCTTCAGCATTCATGAAGTTTCCCCAACGTCCTGCGATTTGACCAAAGAGAAGTCCGACGGCCAAAACGTCAGCGACTAACCAAAAACTCACTTTTCTGTGTCTCGTGAAAAAGATCAATGTGATAATAGTCACAATGACTGCACCATGGATAGCCAATCCACCATTAGCAACATTGATATAATCAATAAATGAGTTATAACTAGGATAAGGATCAAAAATGACATAATATAAGCGCGCTCCTACGATTGATAGCGGTACACACCATAAAAGGCCATCAAATAAAATATTAGTGTCTAAATTCAATCGTTTAAATTCATAATAAGCTAGAATCGCTCCACCGATGATGCCATATAAAATAAAGATTGCATACCATTGAATGGCCAAATCAAATGAGCCAATCGAACCAAACTGAATTGCTGTCTTTTCATAAGGATACCCACTTTGTGTTAAGGTTGCCAATAAAATTAAAGCAATCAACCCCAAGAATATGCCGCCATATAAATAAAATGCCTGTTGGTGTTTTTTAATATAACTAATCATCTTTTTCTTTATCCTTCCCACTTGCTTTTTTGGCAACAGCATCAGCTAAATCCATTGCTGCATGATGGCCAAGATATTTTAATTTTTGATTCATCGCGGCACTTTCAACCAATGTCGCTACATTTCTACCCAGTAAAACAGGAATCGTTATTTTTGCAATCTCTGTGTTAAAAAATTTAACTGTTTCCGTTTCTAATCCTAATCGATCGTAAGCTTTACCACGTTTCCATTGTTCTAATTCAACAACTAGTCTAATCTTTTTATTCTCACGATAGGCCCCTGCACCAAACATTGAAACCACATCAACGATACCAATTCCTCTAATTTCGATATAACGTTCTAACAACTCAGGCGCACTACCTACCAAATTCCCTGGAGAAGCTTCGAAAATATCAACACGATCATCGGAAATTAGGATATGACCCCGTTTAATTAATTCTAGTGCCACTTCACTTTTCCCGATACCACTTTCTCCTATAATAAGCGTTCCCATGCCGTGAATATCAACAAGCACGCCATGTACGCTTTGTCTAGGTGCCAATTTAGCATGAAGGTATGCATACAATAAACTGAAGATAGGGGTTGTCCTCATATCTGATTTTAGAATCGCAACACCATATTCATTACCTAGCTCAATAATCATGTCCTCAACTTCCACATTGACACTGAAAATAAATCCCGGGGGTTTTTGTGCCATGATATCCGCAATCCGTTCGCGTCTAATATCCGGTGGCAATAATTGCATGAATTGATATTCTTTTGAACCGATAAGAACCATTCTTTCCTTGTCAAAGAAATCAAGAAAGCCAGCCATTTCCACACCCGGTCTTGAAAGCATCTCTGCCTTAACGGGGCGATCAAGTGCATTTTCTCCAGCGAGTACCTTTAAATGAAAGTCTTCAACTAAATGTTTAACTCTTAGTTTCACCGTTTACCTCCTGTTAAAACGTTTGTTTTTTATATACATCCAACGTCTGACATAAGTCGATAGAACAAGTCTGAAAAATGTGAATCCTACCGTGAAAATGAGTAGATAAATAAAACTTTCAAAATAGAATCCTTCCTGCATAATTAAATTAATGACATAAAATATGAGCATGGTAATCGCTAAAGACAGAATGCCTAAACTATATAAAATTGCACGAAAGGCATATCGGTAAAGTAAGATTTTAACCATATTCTCCAGCAATGTCAACAAGGTAGCCGCCAGTAAAAAACCCATGATACTGTTTGTCGCAACCAGTGGTTCACCGATGCCAATCGATATTCCCATAACGGTTGCCATAATGATAATATTGATACCCAATGATAATAAAAGGTGAACGACATAATCTCTATGTAACATGAATCCAAAACTTGTAAATACACTATTCTTGTAGTTTCTGCGTTTCAGTTCATCGATTAATTTTTTTAGTTCTTCATCAGAATTTTTTTTTGGATCGTGATGATTATCGTTCATGTCTGCCCCCTATTCATCATAACATAAAAGTTAATTTTTTTAATTTTCTAAAGCTTTCTTCAGGTATTGACCGGTGTAACTTTCAGAAACATTAGCAACTTCTTCAGGTGTGCCAGTAGCAATCACCCGACCACCCGCATGACCACCTTCAGGGCCTAAATCAATGATATAATCAGCGTTTTTAATAATGTCAAGGTTGTGTTCAATAATAATCATGGTTGCACCTTCATCTACGATTTTATGAAGCACACGCAATAACCGTTTTACATCATCTGTGTGAAGTCCAGTTGTCGGTTCATCTAAAATATAGATAGACTTTTCAGTGATACGTCTATAGAGTTCACTTGCGAGTTTAACACGCTGTGCCTCTCCGCCTGATAAAGTCGTAGCTGATTGACCTAGCGTAATATAACCTAACCCTACATCATGAATCGTCTTCAATTTTCGATAGATGTTGGGATGATTTTCGAAAAAATCAAGTGCTTCATCAATCGTCATATCGAGAACATCCGCGATATGTTTACCACGATATTTGATCTGTAGTGTTTCATGATTGTATCGTTTCCCACCACAAACTTCACAAGGCACATAAACATCAGGCAAGAAATGCATTGAAATTTTCTTCAATCCATCACCGTGACATGCTTCACAGCGTCCTCCTTTTATATTAAAGGAAAATCTACTTTTTGTATAGCCTCTCGCTTTTGCTTCTGCGGTTTGCGAATATAAATCACGAATATCATCAAAAACACCCGTATAGGTTGCAGGGTTGCTTCTTGGGGTTCTACCAATCGGAGACTGTGAAATTTCAATAACGCGATCGATGAATCCACCATCATTAATGCTTGAATGCAATCCTGGCTTTTCTTTCGTTTTATAGTGCTGTTGTTGCAGCCCTTTTAATAAGATATCATTAACTAGCGATGATTTACCACTACCTGATACACCAGTCACAACCGTTAATTTCCCCAGTGGAAAAGACACGGTGATATCTTTTAAATTATTGGCACGTGCACCAATGACCATGATATCTTTGCCTTGCCCTTCGCGACGTTTAACAGGAATATCAACTTTAAGTTCACCTTTTAGATACTTACCAGTGATGCTGTCTTTATTTGCCATGACTTCTTCGGGTGTGCCATAAGCGACTACCTTACCCCCGGATTTACCAGCGCCTGGGCCAATGTCTATCAAATAATCGCTTGCCAGCATGGTTTCATGATCGTGTTCTACAACAATGAGTGTGTTGCCTAAATCTCTCATTTTTTTAAGCGTGTTTATTAATTTCGCATTATCTTTTTGATGAAGACCGATAGACGGTTCATCTAACACATATAAGACACCTGTCAATTTAGATCCTATTTGCGTTGCTAGACGAATGCGCTGTGCTTCACCACCCGATAACGTCGCAGCTTGTCTATGCATAGTCAAATAGCCAAGCCCAACATCGTTTAAAAAGGTTAAACGATTGATGATTTCTGCTAAAGCCAATCGTGCAATTTGCTTTTTTTCTACATCTAGTTCTAAATGTTCAAGAAAATCAATGGTATCATCGATTGATAATCTTGTCAGTTGATCGATATTTTTTCCATTGATACGAACTGATAGTGCCGAAGGATTAAGCCTTGCCCCATGACAAACGGGGCATTCGGATTCATTCATGAATCCTTCTATCCAATTCCTTATCCAATCGCTTGTTGTTTCGTGATGTCTTCGATTTAGGTTTGTGATTAAGCCTTCATAAAATGTATAATTTTCGTGCATTCTTCCAGAAGAAGATTTTAATTTAAAATGAATTTTATTGGGTGAACCATATAAAATGATATCTAGTTCTTTTCTCGTCAATTCTCTAACTGGTTTTTTCATATCTATGTTGTAATAGGCACAAACTTGTTCGACTTGGCTACTAGCCAAATTATCTTGATCGTTGTTTTTATATGGAATCAATCCACCATCCAAAAGTGCTTTTTCGGGATTCAATATCAAATCCTCAGCAATTTCCATTTTGACACCAAGACCATTACAATGTGGACAAGCACCAATCGGTGTATTAAAAGAGAACAATCTCGGTTCCAAATCGGGTATCGTGAAATCAGAGTCAGCACATGCGTAATTTTGATTGAACTCTAATATCTCTTTTGATTCTATTTGAACACGTGTTTTACCATTCGCCATGCGTGCTGCTAGTTCAAGCGCATCATACAAACGTGATCGAATGCCCTTTTTAATGATGAGTCGATCAATGATCAACCACACGTGATGATTGTTATTTTTGTCCAATTCTGGGAATTCATCAAGCAGCACTTGTTCACCATCAACAAGTGCTCTAGTAAATCCTTCTTTTAAATATTGAGCGGCTAACTTTTTATGAGATCCTTTTTGACGCTCAATAATCGGTGACATGACAAGGATGCGTTCACCCTCTGGTAATGCTAAAACGCGCATCGTCATTTCATCGATGGATTGTTTCGTTAATGGTTCATCAGTATCTGGACAATACGGTGTGCCTACACGGGCATAAAGCAACCGTAGATAATCATATATTTCAGTAACGGTACCAACCGTTGATCTTGGATTGTGCGATGTTGTTCGTTGATCAATAGCTATCGATGGACTCAGTCCTTCGATACGATCGACATCCGGTTTTTCAAAGTTACCTAAAAATTGTCTGGCATAAGCTGAAAGACTTTCCATGTAGCGTCGCTGTCCTTCTTGATAAAGTGTATCAAAAGCCAATGACGACTTTCCACTACCCGAAATGCCTGTCATGACAACTAGTTTATTTTTAGGTATTTCAATGCTGAGGTCTTGAAGATTGTTTTCTCTCGCCCCAACAACTTTAATTTTTTCCATGGACTTCCCTCAAAAAAGTTGCTTCATCTAATATGGTGACACCTAATGTTTCTGCTTTAGTTAATTTTGATCCTGCATCAGATCCAGCTAATACATAATCTGTTTTATTGCTGACGGATTCACTGACTTTTCCACCTAGTTTTTCGATTATTTCAGCGGCTTCTGTTCGTGTGAATTGTTTAAGTTTTCCAGTTAAGACAAATGTTTTACCGTTAAAGGCATGATTGATGGTTGATTGTTTATCGTATGAAAAATTCAAACCAAATGCTCTTAGCTCGTCAATCAACTTTTGATTGTTTCGATCACTGAAGAAAGTGATGATGCTTGTCGCAATCATCTCTCCTATTTCAGGAATATTGACAAGTTCATCAAAACTAGCTGCTTTTACATCATCCATTGAACCATAATTTTGAACTAATATTTTTGCTACTTTTGCACCAACGTGTTTGATACCTAAGCCAAAGATAAGACGATCTAAAGTCTGCTGTTTACTTTGCTCAATGGCCGCTACTAATTTTTCAATCTTTTTTTGGCCAAATCCAGGAATCGTCACAAGTTCTTCAACATGGTTTTTCAAACGATAAATGTCGGAAATGCTATTTAGAAATCCTAATTCATGGAATGTTTCAACCACTTTTTCACCTAGTGTGTCAATATCCATCGCTACCCGACTTGCAAAATGTATCAATCGGTTCATATGCTTACCTGGACACTCAGGATTCGTGCATAAGTAATCCGATTCGCCTTCTTTTCTAAGCAAGGCGGCATGGCAAACAGGGCATTCGTCAATCATCACAAAGGGCTTTTGATTCGTTCGCTTATCTAAAACCGGTCCAATAACCTCGGGAATGATTTCTCCTGCTTTATGAATGTTGACAATATCCCCTATTCTAATATCTTTAGTGGTAATATAGTCCTCATTGTGAAGTGTAGCTCTAGAAATAGTTGAGCCCGACAAAAACACTGGTTCTAATTCGGCAACAGGCGTGATGACGCCTGTACGACCGATTTGAAATGTGATATCTTTTAATTTTGTTTGTGCCTGTTCGGGGCTGAATTTATAAGCGGTTGCCCATTTGGGGGCTTTTGCTGTATACCCAATTTTTTCATGTAAATTAAATTCGTTAATCTTAATCACAACACCATCAGTATCATATGGCAATGTTTTTCGTAAATCATCATAATGAGCAATATCTTCAATCAAAGACTGAACGGTTGTATGCTTATGAAAATATGGATTTACTTTAAATCCTAAGTGTTTCAAATATTTTAATGCCTCTTCTTGGTTACTTACATATCTTTCAGCATGTACTAATGTATAACAAAACATATCAAGATGGCGTTTTGCAACAATACTTGTATCCAGTTGTCTCATGGTACCTGCAGCAGCGTTTCTTGGATTAGCAAACAATGATTCGTTATGAGTGAGTCGTTCTTCATTCACGCGATTAAAACTTTTATGTGGCATATAAATTTCACCACGAACTTCCACATCGATCTTTTCTGTTAGTATAAGAGGTAGACTTTTGATGGTTCTCGCGTTTTCAGTGATGTCTTCTCCCACAGTGCCATTTCCTCTAGTTGCTGCTTGAACAAACTTTCCCGATATATAGCGAAGATTAACTGCTAGACCGTCAATTTTTAATTCTGAAATATATGAATATGAGTCAATAACCTGCGCTATACGGCGATCGAATGCTAATAGTTCTGATTCATTAAAAACATTTGACAAAGACATCATCGGGGTTTGATGTGTCACTTTTTCAAAGCGTTCTAAAATAATGCCACCAACTTTTTGAGTCGGTGAATCCGGTAATTTGTATGCAGGATATTTTTCTTCTAAAGCAATCAATTCTCTAAGCATTCTATCATAATCATAATCACTCATGGTTGGTTTATCCAATGTATGATATTCATAATTAGCTTGATTGATTTTTTCTGTGAGTTCTTTTATTTTTGCTTGATAATCCATGATATCACCCAATATCATTATACCATCATTCAATCAATATTCACGGTTTTACTTCTCATCATATCGTACAAAATCATGATGGCTTTAGATCTTTTTTTAATTCTTTTAAAAATTGTGATTTTGTGAGATGCTCGGTATCGTTGTTGAACGTGCAATAAGATAGATAAAGATAGTGCTTCGCACGTGTGATTCCAACAAAAAAGAGACGTCTTTCTTCTTCTAAATCTTCAAGTGTTTTAACGTGATATGATGGTAGTGATCCCTGCTCCAAACCAATAATGAAAACAACTGAAAACTCTAGTCCTTTTGCTTGATGTAATGATAACAAATTGATGTCGTTTTTTGTGTGTTCTGTGTTATAAAATATTTCACTTTCCAACAATGATTTTCTTAAAGAATAGCTGCGTTCGTGATTTCTATATAGCACAGCAATCTCACTGGGTTTAGTCCCATTTTTTAAATGAAAACGAATGCGTTTAATGAGTTGATCACTCTCATCTATCATATCGTTGTTAGACAGCAATTGTTCTTGATATGTTGCTTTATTAAATGTAATTAATTGTTTTTTATATCTATTGTTATTTCGCTTAATAATGCTATTTGCCAGTGTTAATATTGATTGTGT
>WOYI010078627.1_pt1 | contig 13874 bp, 8 predicted proteins | sample 6423411 | NCBI WGS metagenome assembly WOYI01 (sample SAMN13441803, study PRJNA592873) | oil field metagenome | biome: oil field; feature: oil-well bore; material: oil-contaminated soil; isolation source: oil-contaminated soil from oil-well borehole | place: Germany: Wietze | collected 2016-10-18 ...
AAAATGGGTAATAACAAATCGCGGCGCATATGATCGGTGCCAGCCCAGCCAAAAACCTCTCCTAATATCACAAATTCAGATTGAATACTGGAATTTTCTTCAAAAACGATGGCTTCAATCACCAGCTGGTAAGTACCCTGAACCGGGGTCTGCTCTTCCGATTCAGGTGCCATGAACAAGCCAATATTAGGAGTAATATTATTCAAGGCTTTCTTGAGTTTTTCTTCCTGGTTAATCGGATAAGTATGTGTTTTTGCAACTGCAAAATTATTAATTTTTATCTCAGTACCATCCGGTGTAATCCACTTCAGAGAAACAAATGGCTGTTTCTGCTCATACTCAGAAGTGAAGTACAGCGTCAATTCAGTAGGAAAGCTATTGTAATTAAAATCGAAAGAATAGACGATGGTTCTAATTAAAGTCCCACCTTTGGTAGTTTCCTCTGTGATCGTGGCTGCTTCACTTTCTTCATTAAAGATCATGGTTTCCACTAATTTATCTTCGCGGAACCAGTTATACCATTTTGGGGGAACCGTTCTGGGATTCCTGCCCACAACTGCTTCACCACCCCGCCAGGTATCAATAGCCTGGGTATAAGGTATTTTGACAACAACAATAATCGCGGAAATGATTAAAGTTAATACAATGAAGCCACCGAAAATTGCAGTTGGGTATGAAAGAATTTCTCGGAGAGTGCTTTTAAAACGTTTCATTGTCCGGTTCCTCCACCACCAATTTTCACCCTGGGGTCTACCAAAGCATAAGCAAAATCAAGTAAAAATACGGTTATAGCCAGCAAGTAGGCATAAATAATTGTTGTACCAACAATGACAGGGGTATCGTAAAGTTGGATTGCACGATAAGTAACTCGCCCAAGACCAGGCCATTGGAATACCGTTTCAGTAATAATCGCACCAGCCCACAAGGTAATTAATAACAATGCAAAGGATGTAATAATGGTGGGTAAAGTGGGTCTTAATATATAACGTCTTTCAATATCTCGGGAAGACAACCCTTTTGCTTTTGCTGTCTCAACGTAATCTTCACTGGAATAAATTAAGAAAAATGTGCGCCAGTTATAAATGGATAAAAAGAATGATGACAGAATCAATGAACTGGCAGGTAAAATCAAGTGTCTACCAACACTCAACGCCCTCCCCAGAAAATCTTTGGGCACCGGCGCATCAATGACACCCCCAAATGGTAATACTTTTAACACAGCTGCAAATAATAAGATCAGGAATATACCATAAAACCATGGAGGGACTGTTGATGTTGGCGAAAGAGTAATAACTAATTTATCCATAAAGCTGCCATACTTACGCGAGAGAGCCAATGCAAGAAACAATGTGCTGAAAAAGAGGATAAGGTTAGCTGTACCCATTAATAGCAAAGTGTATGGAATACGCTCCAAAATGATGGCTCTTACGTTTCTGGAACCACTATCACTAGATAGAAACATCGCCCTACCAAGGTTTAGCGTCAAAGCGTTTCTCAGGAATCCAACACTTCTGATCACCAAGGGTTGGTCCAGATTTAATCTTTCAATTTCACTCTGGATACGTTCCTGGGTAAGTTGTGTTTTTGTTGCAGAATCCATAGTTCTGAAAGCCGGATTCATTTGAATTTGCATGGTAACGCGTTCCTGAATTTCAGCTTTCATCATCTGATCCACATAGCCCCCCATATTGGCAATCATGATCGTCAGATAAATACCGACAACCACAGTAAAAAAGAGAGAGATTAATCTTACACCTGAATACTTAAGTACCCGTGATAAAGTGCTTGTAGATCCAGATTTTTTTGATTCTTCTTGTTTTTCAGATTTTTCTACTTCCAATCCCATAGGATCGTTCCTCCTAAATTGGATGAGAAGGGGCAAGGTGCAGACACCTTGCCCCTACCTTAATTACATATTACTTTGCAAATTTCTGACGATGATTACTCAATTGTCACAAACTCGAAGGCAGTGAAGGATGGAATAGCTACAGTGTAAGGTACCACTACAGCTTCGATTTTACTGGCACCGGATACCATGGCAGCTGAAACATCAGCTGGAACGGTAATGGTGTAGTAACCATCTTCTACCAAAACACCTTCAATTACCTGAACGATTTGACTGGTTGCATCATAGAGCAAGCCTTTGACTTCTTTGATCTCATCGGCTGCGTATGCTTCACCCTGGAAGGTAACCATCACATCAAACACGAACTCTTCACCAAGGATCACGGTGTCATCACCCGTCAATTCAATTTCAGCAACTTTTGGATCACCAAATTGTGCCCATTTGTCGGTTGCATCCGGGAAATCTGGGTTGTAGGTCAATACCGCAACTTTTTCGGTCAGGTAAACTTCATCCAAAATGTATGGGCCAGAACCAATATTGAAGTGACCATAGGTCTCGTAGAAAGCTAATGCATTTTCATAGCGAGCTACAGCTTCTTCTGGTGTCAGGTAAGCACTCATTGCATTGGCATATGGAACATACTGATCCGCAATCGCTTGTTCAGCTTTGCTTGCCAAAATATCGAGGCTGGGTCCACCCACAAAGCTTAACCATTCAACAGTGGTTGTTTCGGTGGATTTTGCTTCTGCTTTATCAGCGGAGAAGGCAAGTTGACCTGCTTCATCAGCTAAGGCACCCAGAGCCATGATGTGCCATGGGCCTTCGCCGTAGCTGAAGGATGGCCAGAATGTACCAATGTTCAATTCTGCATCTGTCTGATATGAGTCATAGTAAGCTTCAATAGTCAGAGGATTCTCTGAAAGAATTCTGAAACCTTTGAAGTTTGCTAAAATAGCTTGTGCGTTGGCAGCGTATGCTTCATCATAGATTGGTGATTCTGGTTTACCCATATCAATGGACAAAATCCAGTCATAAATGAAGTCAGCCAAATCGATGGGGGAACCATCATGGAATTTTACATCAGTCCACAGTGATTCTGGATAGTAAACAACACTCTTTACATTGGCTGTGAATTGTGTTTGTGCAGCAGCTTCTGCAGCAGCAGCTTCAGCAGCAGGCAATGCAGCTTGTGCAGCTTCTAAGGCAGCTTGTGCATCTGCAAGAGCAGTTTCAGCAGCGGTTTTGTCTTCTTCGGAAGCATCTTCAGCCAATTCATCTAATGCAGCCTGAGCATCAGCAACGGCAGTTTCAGCTTCTGGAATAGCCGCGGTAGCAGCTTCAACAGCGGCGGCGGCAGCTTCAGCATCCAACACGAGCTTTTCAGCAGCGGTGATGAAGTCTTGATTTGCTGCATCCCAGTCCATGATGGCATCTTCTGGTACTACAATTTCTGGAACAAAGTCGAGGGTAACCCAATCCAGTGTCTTACCAATCGGGAGACCATCTTTAGCTGTAATTTCAGCACGTTCGAAACGCTGTGGCCAATACAAACCAGTGTGAGGATCAATCATATAAGCTTCACCCCAGGTAGCGCGACCAACAGCCTGGTCAAATGCCCAGTTAGAGCCAGCAATCGGGTTCCACGGATCAACAAAGGTGTCCGGTAAGCCCATGCGGATTGTTCCACCAATCTGATCTTCAAATCGGAGAGTGTAAGGCCAGATCATAGAGCCATCCACGCCAGCAGCCAGGTCATAAGTTACGGCCAAGCCATCTTTGTAAGGTGTGAAGTTCTTTCCATCAATCAACCAGATATGGATGGATTCGGTCAAAGCCATTTCCAGCATTTCTGCCAGGGCAGCATCGCGTTCTTCAAGGGTATCGAATTTGTTGTAAGCTAATTTGTCAGCTAATACACCGTATTCAGTATCCATGCCAGTTGGCATTGCCTGCCAGGTAGATGAGAAACCATAGGCTGATTGTGGGGTGTCGAAGAATTCGAAATTGTCACCTTCATCACGATCGATGATGGTCGCTGACCATGCACCGGTGTAGATGTGCCACAAACCATCAGCCACATTACCACCAACCCAGAGTGGGGAGGCTTCTGAAGAGGTTTTGTATTGGCGATCAACAGCGAAACCAATGCTCTCGAGTTGATTGGCAATGTAATCACCAATCGGAACACGGGTGCCATCGGAGTCGTTTCTGATCAAGAAGATCAATTGGACTTGTTCGCCACCAAACATGTACTTGCCATCTTCAATGGTCACTCCTTCAATACCACTCATTACTTCATCCATCTGAGTTTTCGCTAATTCAGGATTGTAAGCGTATTTGGCTTCCAAACGACGTACTGTTTCCGCCATCTTGGTGTAATCGGGCATGTTGGTGATGATGCTCCAGAATTTTGGTAATGCACCACCATTGAAAACCTCACGATTGATGTAATCGCGGTCGATTAACCAGTTTAAGGCTTCGCGAGCTTTGGCATCTGAGAAGGGATTCACTTTTCCGGTTGACTGATCAAAGATTGGTCCGTAAGTATTGAAGGTCAATTCATAGTAGAGACCATTACTTTGGGCATAACCCAAACCAGCAGCTTCAATCTCAGGTAATGAGTCTGATGACATACCAGAGGCATAGATATCGATCGCATCAGCTTGAATTTGGGTAATGGCTGAAGCATTATCGACAACCGAGATCACTACGTGGTCTAATGGAGCACCTTTACCTTCAACTCTTTGAACTTCGCGCAATTCTGGCGCAAAAACTTCTTCGGTTGGTGCCGGTTCTTCAACCGGTTCTGGTTCTTCAACCGGTTCTGGTTCATCTACCGGTTCTTCAACAACAGGCTCTGCAGGAGCGGGTTCTTCCACTACCGGAGCCGGAGCAGGTTGGCACGCTGCCAATACCATACTGGCAATGATAACCATACCTACCAACAACATAAGGGTATTTCGTTTCATTCTATTCTCCTCCTTAATAAATTTGGATCGAACGAGATGATTTTGTGTGTTGATCAAATACCAGAAATTACCAATAACGGCTTTTATTGGTTAAAATCTGGCGTCATCCCTCAACTTTAAATTTCATCAACACAATTTTGTGCTGTAAATATAGCATACAGTGCCCGTATAGTCAACATTTCATGTTGCTTTTTATGATGTTTTAAGAGAAAAATCAGGAATTTTGTTAGCCCAAAAAATTACAAAAATTCAGCCGTTAAGGACAATTTTCTCCGTAATTAAAATTCTCTATCCCATATAAAATGGAGCGACCACTGACATTTAATGATTCAAACCCACAAAAATCCGGCCGGCTGGCAGCAATTTTCAGTTGATAATAGAGCGGTAATACCGGTAGTTCTTCATTAAAGATACGTTGAACTTCGGCATTTGCTTCGGCATCATCAAAAGCAGCTTGTTGTGCCTGTTGGCAGGCAATGTCATAGGCTTCATTCTGGAAACCGGTTACATTGGTACCCACCCACAAATTCTCTGCATTCGGTATTTGTGCTGCGCTATACAAGAAACAGGGGTTAGTTTTGCCCGATTGCCAGGTAAACTGCGCCATATCAAAGTTACGCCCAAACAGAACCCCTTTCGGACCTGGCGCATATAGCTCCGTCGGTTGTAAATTCTGAACGACGACTTCGATTCCACAAGCCATCAAAGATTGGGTCAGGTCGGTTGAAACCATTTGCCTGAGTTCGGATTGGGATGTGATGTAATCCAGCACTAATGGAATTCCATCCGACACATTCAACACTCCATTAGAAACTCTGGGTGTGTTGGGGTTCGCATCATGGTCAACCCATCCCATTTGTTCCAATAAGGCAATACCCATATCCACATCATACGGAATGGTGGTTAAATTGGTGTTATAGGACGGATGGCTGGGTGGTAAGAAGCTGGCAGGAACAGAGGATCGGTTCACAAAATAGCGGTTGGCTATCGCGAAACGATCGCTACAATAGGCTATCGCCGTGCGCATACGTGCATCGCCAAACCAATCCGGGCGATCCACATCAAACTGATAACCATCATCATAACTGGAAGGAACAATGCCAAAATCCAGATGTTCCCACTCCGGTCCCTGACCAAAATAAGCGTTTATCTGGCCTAAATTACTACGTTCGACTACATCTACCAACTGTTGATCCAGCTCAACGCTGGCGTCCACAAAGTCACACTCGTTTATTTCCAACGCTTTCAGGTTGCTGTCAGCATTGGGACCTAAGAATTTAAAGACCAATTTATCAAATTTTGGTAACCCTTCACCGATGCGGAAGTAGTTAGGGTTCTTGCTCAATTCAACATGGCTGCCTGGTACCCAATTATCAATCTGGTAAGGTCCCCAGCCCAACGGTTTTTGGGTGGATATCTCGGCGGTTAATAATTCCTCCGCGCTCAGCTCTCCCCAAACATGTTGCGGGAAGGGCATCCAGAACAGGTCACCCAATAGCGGAGTAACAAACCCGGGAACCCCAACCCATTGCGTTTGCAATTCATCCAACGCTTCATAACGCAAGGTGCGGTCGATAAAATAGGCACTGGCAGGTGTGGCCGGATCGATTGAAATATCATAGGAGAAAATTGAATCTGCAGCGGTTATTGGTTCACCATCCGCCCAGAGAATATCGGGTTTAAGTTGGTAACGCAGGGTTTGCTGGTCCATTTCGACAGAAGATTCACCATCCCACTCCACAGCGCAACTCTCGTCATAACAACCGGCAGGCAAGTAGCGGGTTCCTTGTAAGAGCACCGCTACATTCCCTGAGGCATCCACGATGTTTGAGCCAGGCGCAACGGTAACGGTTTCAATTTTTGCATCACCGCTTTCATAATCCGGTATTTTTTCGATGATGACCGGCTCAGAAACAAAATCGACCGTATCAATTGGCCCATCATAAATCGCTTCGAGGATCGACCACATGCCACGGCTATTGCCACCATATGGGTAGAGGGTTAACGGCTCATCTCCAATACAGATCATCAAGCTGCTGGGCGGTTCCGGCGTCGGAACATCGGTGGCAACAATTTCTGCTGCGGTGGGAGAGGCAACCTGTGAACCTTCGGTAGGCTGGGTTGCTGGCTGGCAAGCGCTCAATAATAAAATAAAAACGATAAGCAAAAATGGTAACCGTCGAAAACGGGCAATGTTCAAGATTTCCTCCTCATAGGTCGCTGCAGATCAAACACCCTTTCATTATAATCACTGCTTACCGTGCAAGCAAACAGGAACATGGTATGTTGGTTAATCCCTAAGTGTACCCAAAGGGCAGACGACCGCGCACCAAATAAAAATCTTTTTTCTTCCCCCTTGAGCCTCCAGGATTTTGCCTACTTCCGCCTTCCGCCTATCTACATTTCAATCTCATCAATCCATTCTTCAACTTCCCCGTAGCGCATACGTAAGTAAGACTCATAACGTTCGTAATGAACTTCGCCATCGCTGACCGCTTTTTTCACCGCGCAACCTGGCTCATTAACATGCGAACAATCGTTGAACTGGCATTCGGCCACCAGCTCGCGCAACTCGGGAAAATAGCCATCCAATTCTTCTGCTTCAATATCCCACAAGGAAAGCATGCGAATGCCTGGCAAATCAGCGACAAACCCCCCTACGTCTAATGGAAACAAGCGTCGCACAACGGTGGTGTGGCGACCTTTGGCAGTAGTTTCACTCACATGGCTGATCGCCAGCCCCAGTGAAGGTTGAATTTCATTTAATAGACTCGACTTACCGACCCCGGAAGGTCCCACCAATCCGGACAATTTATCTTTCAAATAGTCACGCAGTTTATCCACGCCCAGGTTGTTTTTGACCGAGGTATAGAGCACCTGATATCCAATCTTCTCATACATGCCAAATATATCTTTTGCTTTTTCTTCCCCCACCAAATCGACTTTATTGGCAGCGATTAGCACATCAATTTGCTGCTGTTCACAGATAACCAGAAAACGATCGAGCATTCGCAAATGCGGCTCCGGTTGAGCACAAGAAAAAACCAATACGATTTGATCAGGATTTGCCAGGAAAACCTGTTTGTACTCTCCTCTTGCTGTGGGAGCGGAGCGGACTAATGCGTTTTTTCGCGGTTGTACTTCTTCGATAGCGCCTGTTCCATCAGACTGCATCGTTACAGAGACCAGATCCCCCATCGCGATGATATCTCCACGAGACTCATCCCGACGACGTTTTTTCAATCTTCCCCGTGGGTGACTGATCACCTCACGTCCATCTTCCAGATAAACATGATAGAAACCTGAATGCAGGCTCATGACACGTCCATTAAAAATTTGGTTTGAATCCAATTATGGCTCTGGCGTTTCTTCCACGCCTTCATCCTGCTGGGGTTGTTCTGTGGGTTGTGGAACCGGTGTGTTGGTGTATTGCGAGGTTGGTGTTCGGGTCACATAGAATGAAGATTCCCACGGATATAAACGTTGGATGCGATTGAAAAAATACAGTTCAATGACACGTCGGAAGATAGGCGCTGCGATTTCCGAACCTTCGCCAGCGTTTTCCGCCAGCACTACAACGGCAATATCCGGTTTATCCGGATTTCCAGCATCTGTATAACCAGCAAACCAGGCATGCGGGCTTAAAGGTAGGTTTTGTGCGGTACCTGTTTTCCCATAGATGGGAATTTGCAAACCCAGCATCGCATTTCGTGCCGTTCCACGGGCATTGGCAACAACACTGCGCATCGCATCTTGAATGATTGCCAGGTTCTCTTCTGAAACAGGCAACGTGCCATTTTCGATCGGTTCAAATTCAAAGGTTGGCTCACCATCAGCGGGAGCGATTGTTTCTACCAATTGTGGTTGGTAGAGCGTGCCGCCATTTCCTACGGCTGCAACGAAAGCCGCAACTTGTAATGGCGTTACCAGCATACTGGCTTGTCCGATAGCCAATTGCACTGAATCACCAGGCGACGTCGTATTCGGGATATTACCCGCAACTTCTTCAATCTGACCAATTCCTGTAGGTGAACCCAATCCAAATGCGCGCGCCATATCGGCAATCCCACTCGTCAGCCCTCGATTCCACATAGTTAACCCAATATGGTAAAACCAGGGGTTACACGAGCGCATTAACCCTTCCGAAAGGGTTAAATCCCCACTGGGTGGTAATTCTTTTTCTAGCGTCCAGTCGTAAAGGGTTATACCTTCCAGATCGGTATAGGTATGACCACAATAATACACATCGTCTGCTTTAAAAGTTTCCGTCTCCAAAGCCGCCGCCAACGTAATAATTTTGAACACGGAACCTAGTGGATACGAGCTTTGTGCTGCGCGATTCAATAAACGATTTTCGGTTGGATCAAGCATATCCCCTAACATCCAGCTGCTATTGAAATTGTTCGGGTCAAACAAGTTAGGGTCATAGGTCGGGGAGGAGGCCATTGCCAGAATTCGACCAGTATCGCGCTCCATGACCACAATTGCACCACGGAAGCCATTGATTGCCAATTCCACCTCAGCCTGGAAATCTTTATCAATCGTAGTGTAGATAGATTGCGAAAGTTGTGAATCAGCATATCCAATGCGTGTGTCTACAGAGCCATCCGGCTTGATCACGTATAAGGATGCACCACGTTTTCCAATTAGATATTCTTCACCCCAGGCTTCTAAGCCTGAGCGTCCCACTTTTTCATCGCCGCGGTACCCCTGTCGTTTGTATTCTTCCAATTCTTCCGGGAAAATGGGTTGCACATAACCGGTAATGTGCGCTGCCACCCCGCCATCAAAGTAATAACGGGAGGTGTAATAATTCATGTTTAGCCCACCAATGCTGGCAAGGGTATCATAATAACGGTCAACATTGGCGCGCGCTGTCTCACCAATCGGGATGTACCAATCCGGACCAGCAAATTCATAGAGTGAACGAATATAATCTGCGTTTAAACCGGTTAATCGTGAGAGATAGCTTACCAAGGCACCATGTTGCTCATCCCCAATTCCACCGGGTGTGATACCCAATGCAACCACTTCAGATTGAGCTACTAAGGCTTCGCCATTACGATCATAAATGTTGCCTCTGGCAGGGGCACTGATATCCATGGACAAGTAATTTCCACCCTTTAAATCTGGCAGAATCATGCTTTCTTCCCATTGAATTTTCCAGGTGTTATCTTCCATTGTCAGGTTCATGACCATATCGCGGCTGATCGTACCCACCAATGCTGTTTCAAAATTGACGGTATAGGCAATCTGCGCGTCTCCCGGATTGGTAAGCGAGGAGGTAACTTCACTAGTCAATTCAACCAAAGTCATTGTATTAGTTGTGTCCTGATAACGTTTTTGAAAATCTTCAAAAGGAAATGCATCCTGACTTAACCGGCTGAGCATTGCGTACATCGCTTCATAATCTTCGGCTGCCCAGTAATTCAGGTAGGTTTGTGCAATTTCTTTAACATCAGGAGCACGGGTTATATTAATTTGTGGTTCAGGCAAGGTTACAGTTGCAGCCGGAACAGTTTCGGTCGGGTTCACGGTTGAGGTAGGAGTACAAGCACTGAGTAATATTACCAAGAGTAGCGTAATGCTAGCGAACCGTTTCATTCATTCCTCCCGGACATAGTCCAGTTTCACTTCTTATCCTATATCTTCTCCAGCCAGAATTAATTCGGCTATCGGACAATCATATTGCAAATACCGTTGGCAAGCAAGGTTAATTTTAACTTCAGGCATTAAGCCTAATTGGGTTATCCCGCGTGCCAGATGACAGAGCGGTAAGCCCATGACGCTGGCAAAACATCCCGCAAAGGATTCAACCGGATGGAACCCACGATGCTGGATGGCATAAGCGCCAGCTTTATCCAGTGGATCGCCACTGGCAACATAGGTTTCAATCTCTGAATCATCGTAAGTGCGCATGGGCACCTGCGATAAGCACATTTCTTCTACCCATTGGTTTTTTGCTGGAACAACCAACGATATAGCTGTACAAACTTGATGTTTTCTGCCACGCAACTGCTTTAACATGCGCTGGGCATCACGTCCGTCTACTGGTTTTCCCAGGATTTCATCCTGATCTGCGACGGTAGTATCTGCTGCGATAATTAACGGTGCTTCTGGAAACCTTTTGGCAATGACTTCTGCTTTAATGTGCGCTAAACGTTTCACGTAATCGCCAGGGGCTTCGCCAACTATTTCACTCTCATCAATATCTGCGGGAATGATAGAAATTGGCTGCCCAAATAGCCCCATCAGCTCTTTCCGGCGGGGTGAATTAGAAGCCAAAATCCATGTTTGATGCATCATGCAGTGATTCTAACACAAAGACAAATCCCTCAATGATGAATGGTTGTTCGAAAGGGCAATCTTAAACCCTTTGCCGCATTGAGAAAACCCAATGCGGCACGGTTTTGAGCCAACACAATGGCGTGTTGTTTAATTTGACGACCAAGTAGAACCTTTTGTTCCCTTGTTCACAATAATTGTATAAGATTTTCCTTATACATCAAATGAATATGAAGACTAATTTCTTTTTTTCTGGTTTTTGCTTATTATTAAAGGGAAGAAGGCATGACAAAGGAGTATGATGAAACATTTTCTTGTAGAAATCGAATACACTGCACCCATCGAAATAATCAATATGATCGTTGATGAGCATCGTCAATTCTTGCAAACTGGATACGATAAGGGCTGGTTATTGATGTCTGGTCCTAAATTCCCAAAGACCGGTGGTTTAGTCATCTGCCGCGCGCCATCCATGGAAGCAATCCAGGAATTTTTCTTTACTGATCCGTATCAGCAACATAATGCCGCCTCCTATCGTTTTGTTGAGTTTGATCCGGTGAAATACCAGACATTCATGAATGACTGGATTCACAACGAGTAATTAATTTTTTTCCGCATCAACAAATTGACGTTCGTACAAATCAAAGTACATACCCTTTTGCTCCAATAATTCGTTATGGGTGCCTTGTTCACGGATTTGTCCCTGATCAATTACATAAATCCAATCAGCTTTGCGAACAGTACTTAAACGATGCGCGATAACAATGGCAGTCCGTTCAAACAATAAGCGTTCTAGAGCTTGTTGAATTAACACCTCGGTGATTGTATCAATATTGGCAGTTGCCTCATCCAATATCAACACCTTCGGATCGGTTAGGATGGCACGTGCTATGGTGAGTAACTGGCGCTGCCCAACAGACAGATTGACCCCACCCTCCTGAATCCTGGTCTGATATCCATCTGGCATCTGACTGATAAATGAATGCGCATTCGCCATCTTGGCTGCCGCGATCACTTCTTCTATGCTGGCAGATGGAATTCCATAGCGAATGTTTTCTTCAATCGAACGTGAAAACAAAAAGGGATCCCGCGAGACAATACGCACATACTGGCGTAACGAGCGTTGTTTGATCTTACGTAAATCCAGACCATCCAGGAGTACCGCCCCTTCGGTAACATCATAAAACCTGGCAACCAAATTGGCGATGGTTGTTTTCCCGGCACCGGTCGGCCCCACAATTGCCACGATTTTCTTCGGTGGAATCTTTAAATTGATATTTTCCAGAACAGTTGGCGTGTCTTCACGATATCTGAAGGTGACATTCCTGAATTCAATTTCTCCCTCAACCTTTTCTAAGTCAACCGCATCCGCACGATCAGCTACTTCAATCGGTGTGTCCAATAATTTCAGTACCTGTTCGCCACCAGCCATGGCAGATTGTAAGGTGGTGTACATGCGGCTTAATTCCTGAATGGGGTTGAAGAAGCGGGTTACATAGGAGAGAAAGGCTACCATCACGCCCAACGTCACTTCCTCCGAGATCACAAAACGTCCACCAAACCACAGGACAATACCCGTAGCCAGCATTCCTAAAAATTCAATCGCAGGTAAAAAGACGAACGATAGCGACATCGCATTGATATAGGCATTGCGATTTTCCACATTCACTTTATCGAAGCGCTCCTGGGAGGCTTTTTCCTGAGCAAAGGCCTGGATAACGCGCATCCCACTTAAATCTTCTGCCAGGTCACCCACCACAGCGGCAACCTTGGAGCGGGTTTCGCGAAAGGCTTTCTTTGCCTGCCGAGAAAACCACCAGGTTGCAATAACCATCAATGGCAGCACGATAAAAGTGATTAGCGCTAGCTTAGGACTCATGGTAAGCATTACGACAATGATCCCGATCAACACCAGAAAATCTCCGATCAGGGTGATAATTCCCTGTGAAAAGAGTTCATTGATCTCTGCTACATCGTTGATAACCCGCGATACCGTAACACCCACAATAGTGCGATCATGGTAACCCTGCTGCAAGCGTTGTAAATGGCGGAAAAGATCGGAGCGTACCGTAGCCAGCATACGTTGCCCAACCAAGGAGACTACATAGCGTTGGGATGCACTCACAAAAAACAGCCCGACAAACACCACAACGATAATAATCACAATCCGCACCAAACCGGGAAAATCAGCTGGAATGATATATTGGTCAATGGCCACTTTCATTAAATAAGGCGTGAGTAAAGTTAACCCCGATTCCATCAAGGTCAGGAAAAGAGCTGCTATCATTTTCCAGCGATGTGGTTTCAGATATTGCAGCATCCGCTTCACAACCTCCCGGTTGAACATTTCGCCTTCTCTTTGGTTCCCCCCAAAATTCTCAAGTGCCGAACGCGGACCCATACCAGGGGAAGATGTACCGATGGAGAAACTCATGCTGCCTCCTCCTGATTTTTTAATTGCTGATTGTAAATTTCCAAATACTGAGGGGAGCTTTTGATCAACTCCGCATGCGTTCCGCGCGCGACGACTTTACCACCATCCAACACCAATATCATGTCAGCGTTTCGCACCGTACTCAAGCGATGCGCAATCACAAATGTTGTGCGTCCTCTAACTAAATTTTCAAAAGCTTTCTGAATCAGATGCTCGGTTTCAGTATCCACAGAAGCGGTGGCGTCATCTAAAATCAGGATTTTTGGATTCATCAACAAAACCCTGGCAATTGCGATACGTTGTTTCTGACCACCCGATAATGTGATTCCACGTTCTCCGA
>WOYI010215372.1_pt1 | contig 13864 bp, 12 predicted proteins | sample 6423411 | NCBI WGS metagenome assembly WOYI01 (sample SAMN13441803, study PRJNA592873) | oil field metagenome | biome: oil field; feature: oil-well bore; material: oil-contaminated soil; isolation source: oil-contaminated soil from oil-well borehole | place: Germany: Wietze | collected 2016-10-18 ...
GAACCAAGAACCAAGAACTATGAACGAGGAACCAAAGTTGATCGATAATGACCCATTTCCAACCCCGGAAGAGGATCTTCAGGAGCAGGGTTTCTCCTGGGGCGATTTCGGACGGAAGATCTTCAAGGGTGACAAGGTGATCTGGTCGGTCTTTATCGCCCTCTGCGTGATCTCACTGGTGGAGATTTTCAGTGCCACCAGCACCATCGTTTACCGCCAGCAGAACATCTGGGGTCCGGTGCTGCGGCATGCCATGTTCCTGATTGCCGGGGTGGCGGTGATCCTGCTGATCCACAACATTCCCTACCGCTATTTCTCCTCGCTTATCTTCGTACTGTTGGGCGCCATTTTGCTGCTGATCCTTACCCCTTTTATCGGTACCAGCGTCAACGGCGCCGAGCGATGGATCTCATTCATGGGAATCACCATTCAACCCTCGGAGATTGCCAAGATCTCGCTGATGGGTACCATCGCTTTTCTGCTGAGCAGACAGAATGGCAGCAACGATGCGCTCATCTTCAAGTGGATGATCGGTCTGATGCTGGTGGTGACCGGTATCATTGCCATGGATAACCTCTCTACTGCTGTCCTGCTCTTTGTGGTCTGTTACCTGCTGATGTTCATCGGCAACGTGAAGCTGATGCGACTGCTCAAGGTGGCGGGGGCAGGTGTGGCGGTGATCCTGCTCTTTCTCCTGTTGCTCAATGTGATCCCTGAGAGCTGGACCGACGATGGGCCACTGAGTCGCCTCGGAACATGGCAGAACCGCATTGAACACTTCGGATCGAGGAATGAACTTTCAGAAGAGGAATATTTCACCATCACCGACGAGAACTATCAGGTGGCACATGCAAAGATTGCCATCTCCAACGGAGGGCTGCTGGGGGTCTTTCCCGGTAACAGTACCGAGCGCGACTTCCTGCCGCAGGCATACTCCGATTTCATCTATGCCATCATCATCGAGGAGATGGGACTGGTGGGAGGATTGTTTGTGCTGATGCTCTATGTGATCATCCTGATCCGGGCAGGTATGATTGCCCGGAAAACGGAGAAGCTCTTCCCCAAGTATCTGGTGCTGGGCTCCGCCATGATGCTGTCGATACAGGCTTTCATCAACATGGCGGTGGCGGTCAACCTGATCCCGGTAACCGGACAGCCGCTACCGTTGATCAGTCGCGGGGGTACTTCAACGCTGATCACCTGTGCCTATTTCGGACTGATGCTGAGTGCCGATCGTTTTGGTATCGGCAAAAAGAAAAATGAGGAGCCGGTGGAGTCAACCGTTGAGAGGGATGATGAGCGGGAGGAGACAAGCAGCAGTGAAGCGTTAGAGGAGGAGAAAGTGAACCAGACAGCCCAACCGGCTTGAAAAAATGAATCTCATGCAGACAAGAGAGAAAGTCAATAGGAATGATCCCAGGGTGATCGTCAGCGGTGGGGGTACCGGTGGCCACATCTTTCCCGCCATCTCAATTGCCAACGCTGTCAGGGAGCGCTGGCCCGGGGCTGAGATCCTCTTTGTGGGAGCCCTCGGCAGGATGGAGATGGAACGGGTGCCCGCAGCCGGATACCGGATCATTGGCTTGCCGGTGGCTGGTTTCGACCGGAAAAACCTACTGAAAAACATCTCTGTAGGTTGGAAGTTGTTTAAAAGCATGCGTCAGGCAAAGAAGATTGTGAAAGATTTCAGGCCCGATGTGGCGGTTGGGGTGGGTGGCTATGCCAGTGGTCCTTTGCTGAAAGCGGCTGCTGCCGCTGGAGTGCCGACGCTCCTGCAGGAGCAGAATTCCTATGCCGGTGTCACCAACAAGATGCTGGCAAAGAGGGCAGAGGTGATCTGTGTAGCGTATGAGGGCATGGAGCGTTTCTTCCCGAAAGAGAAGATTGTGCTCACCGGCAATCCCTGCCGGCAGGACCTGGTGATCACGGAACAGAAACGGAACGAAGGGTACAATTTTTTCGGGCTCGATCCGGCAAGAAAGACCATCCTGATGGTGGGCGGAAGCCTGGGTGCCCGCACCCTGAACGAGAGCATCGTGGCTGCATTCAACAAGCTGGGTGAGAGTGACGACCTGCAGGTGATCTGGCAATGCGGGAAGTATTACTACGAAGAGATGCAGCAACTGCAGCGCAACGGTAAGATACCAGCCAATGTCCACCTGTTCGATTTCCTTTCCCGCATGGATTATGCCTATGCCGTAGCCGACCTGGTCATCTCACGTGCGGGTGCAGGTTCCATCTCCGAGTTTTCACTCCTGCAAAAGGCAGTGATCCTGGTGCCATCCCCCAATGTGGCGGAGGATCATCAGACACACAACGCGGAGGCACTGGTGAGAAAGGATGCCGCGCTGATGGTTCCCGACAGGCTTGCCTCTGAGAGGCTGTTCGATGAAGCCATCAGGCTGGTACGTGACGAGAGCCGCCTGCAGGAGCTGAGCCGCAACATCGCTTCGCTGGCACAGCCTGACTCCGCAGGCAGAATCGTCGATGAGATCGCAAAAATTGTGAAGCGTCACTGATTATGAATGAAATGATGGAGAACCATAACAAGCCTAGTTTCAACTACGATCACCTCTATTTCATTGGAATTGGTGGGATCGGCATGAGCAACCTGGCCCGCTACTTTCTCGCACAGGGAAAGCAGGTAGGAGGTTATGATCGTACGGAGTCGCCTCTCACGGAGCAGCTGCGCAATGAGGGTGCCTATCTGCACTACAAAGATCAGATTGATGAGATCCCGGTCTCGTTTACCGACAGGGAGCGGACGCTGGTGGTCTATACTCCTGCCGTACCGAACAGTCACGGTGAGCTCTCCTACTTCAGAGAGAATGGTTTTCGGATGATGAAAAGGGCGGAGTTGCTGGGTGAGATCACCCGTGCCAGCGATGCCATCTGTGTGGCAGGTACACATGGTAAGACCACCGTCTCGGGCATGACCGCTCACCTGCTGCGTCAGTCACATGTCGATTGCAATGCTTTTCTGGGGGGTATCCTGAAAAACTACAACACCAACCTTCTGCTTTCGGAACGGAGCAGGATCACTGTTGCAGAGGCGGATGAGTATGACCGCTCCTTTCACTGGCTCAGACCCCATATCGCCATCATCACCTCTGCCGATCCCGATCATCTGGATATCTATGGCACACCGGAGGCATACCGCGAGAGCTTTGAACATTTCACCTCGCTGATCCGTCCCGGCGGTCACCTCATTCTGAAAAAGGGGGTTGCTGTGACACCCCGCACGGCGGAGGGGGTCTCTCACTGGAGCTACTCGCAGGATCAGGGCGACTATCATGCGGAGAACATCCTTATGGGGGAGGGTGAGATCCGGTTCGACTATGTCTCTCCTGTTCAAAGGATCAACAACATCAGCCTGGGGGTGCCGGTAAAAGTCAATATCGAAAACAGTGTGGCTGCCATCGCTGCGGCAGAGCTGTGCGGGGTGACAGCCGATGAGATACGAAGAGGGGTGGAGAGCTTCAAAGGTGCCAGACGCAGGTTCGACTTCCATATCAAGAGCGACCGGATCGTCTTCATCGATGACTATGCCCACCACCCCCGAGAGCTCACAGCAGCCATCGAATCGATCAAAGCACTCTACCCCGGACGGAAATTGACGGCTGTCTTTCAGCCGCATCTCTATAGCCGTACCCGCGACTTTGCCGATCAGTTTGCCCAGAGCCTCTCGCTTACCGACGAGGTGATCCTGCTCGATATCTATCCGGCACGGGAGGAGCCAATTGAGGGGGTTACACCGGAGATGTTGCTTGAAAAGATCTCCCACACCCGTAAGCAATTGTGCAACAAGGAAGAGCTGGTGGATCATCTTCGTACCCTTGACCTTGAGGTGTTGGTCACCTTTGGTGCCGGCGACATCGACCGCCTGTTGCCGGCTATCGAAAAAATGTTACGGGAACGTTATCTGCAGAATGATTAACGAACATTAATTTGCAGGGGCTTTGCGCATCTTGATGTATCTTTGCATGGATATAACAAACCGAATGAACGCTTGAAAAAATTTCTGCTCATACTGGTTGCACTGCTGACAATAGCCTATCTGGTCTTTTCGGCCACCTATTTCAGGAAGCTCGCACGCAACAAGCCATGTGAGACCTTTGAGGTGGTGATTGAAGACAGCAGCAGGATGCAGTTTGTGCTTACCCGGGATATCGAGGGAGTGGTGAAACGACACAACCTCTATCCTGTTGGCAAGCCGTTCGGTGAAATCAATACACTGGCCATTCGCGAGGCCATCCTCACCAACCAGCTGGTGGAGTCGGCAGAGGTTTATACCACCCCCGCCGGTGGCATCGTAGCCCTTATCCGTCAGCGGCAGCCGGTGCTTCGCGTCCTCTCTGACCGGGCGGGCAGCTTTTACGTGGATCAGGAACGACGCATCATGCCTGTCTCCGATGCTTTTACTGTCTATGTGCCGGTAGCTACGGGGGCAGTGACCGAGGAGTTTGCCAGAGGTGCACTGTACGATTTCGCCATGTTTCTGCAACGCAACGCCGACTGGGATGCCTGGATCGAACAGATTGATGTCAGAAGCAACGGTGATGTGGTGTTGATACCCCGTGCAGGGGATTTTCAAGTAGTGATGGGGGAGCTGGAGGATTACCCTGCCAAGCTATCCAAATTTGTTCGTTTTGTGGATGAGGGGCTCAGTGTGGTGGGATGGAACCGTTACAGTGAGATCAACCTGAAATATGAGAACCAGGTGGTTTGCACCAGGAAGTAGCATACGCACTTCTGCCCCGCGGTTGCTGCCCATCAGATCCCTCCCCGGCGTTTCTCCCATTAAATGATGTGAATGTGCAAACAATAGCGTTTGGCAGAGTGTTTGTTAAAAAAGATATAAACAAAAGTTCATCAATTATATGACTTCATCAGGATTTACGGTTGTGATCGATCTGGGTACCTCCAGGATTAAAGGTGTGATGGGGCGAAGGAATGACAATGGTGTCATCTCGGTGATCACCAGTGGCAGTATCGACGCGGGCAACTCCATCCGCAGGGGGATGGTTTACAACATCGAACAGGCAGGTGCCAACGTGCAGAAGCTGGTGAGGATGCTGGAGAACAGCAGCGATCGAAAAATAGGCAGGGTATATGTGTCGCTTGCCGGTCAGTCGCTCCACACCCTTGAGTACAACGAGATGAGACAGCTGCCTGCCGGTATGGTCACCGAGGAGGTGGTATCACAATTGCGAAGCGCTGCCGAGAAGTACCAGCCCGACCTGAAACGCAACTATCAGGTGGCCGACGTGGAGTATTACATCGATGATAAGCCGGAGAGAAGCCCGGTGGGAGTCACCGGTAGTCAGATTGAGGCAGGTTTTGAGCTGATCGTGGGGCGACCCAACCTGATGAACAACATTGAGAAAAGCATCACAGCCAAGACAGCGCTCGAGATTGCCGGTTATGTGGTGGGACCTACAGCCGCTGCCGCTATTGCTCTCACCGACGAAGAGAAAGAGCTGGGATGTGCTTTCATCGATTTCGGTGCGGGTACCACCACCTTGTCGGTTTATAAGGAGGGCATCCTGCGGCGTATGGTGGTGATCCCCTTTGGGGGGCGCAGCATCACAAGAGATATCTGTGCACTCAACTTCACCGAAAACGATGCCGATCAACTGAAGATCAAGTTTGGCAAGGCAATGGAAACGCATGAGGGACCAATCTTCACCTCTCCATTCTCTTCCAAACCGGATGTTGACCTGGCAGAACTGAACAAGGTGATCGGTATGCGACTCGATGAGATCATCGCCAATATCCGGGAACAGATCTCCCTCTCGGGTTATGAGGGGCAGCTGGGTGCAGGCGTGGTTATCACCGGGGGTGCATCGCTACTCAAGAATCTGGACCTTTACCTGGGACAGAAGCTGAAAATGGCGGTACGCAGGGCAACTGCCCGCAAGACGATGATCAACAACGCCCCGGAGCTGACCAGTGATCCCGCTTTCACCCTGGTGTTGGGCATGCTCCTCAGCGCTGGTGAAGATTGTGAAAAGATCATGGTGGAGCAGCCTCTTGAGTCGGGTGATGAGGAGCCATCCTCCTCTGGTTGGCCCTGGCGCTCCAGACCGGAGAGAGAAAAAAAACCGAAAAAGGAGAAAGTAAAGAAAGAAAAAAGCGAGAAGACAGAAGGTGGTTTCCTCTCAAAAATGGAAGATATGTTCGGCAACATCTTTTCAGAAGATGACGAATAACCCTGTAACAATTGTGTGCAATGAATGACGAGATACTGGATTTTCAAATTGAGAGTCGTACGGATGCCATCATCAAGGTGATTGGTGTGGGCGGTGGCGGTGGTAACGCGGTGAACCACATGTTCCAGGGTGGAATACGTGATGTCTCGTTCGCACTCTGCAATACCGACAACCAGGCACTGATGGAGTCACCCGTGCCGGTGAAAGTGCAGCTGGGGCAGCACACTACCGGTGGCCTGGGTGCCGGTAACAAGCCGGAGATAGCCCGGAAAGCCGCCGAAGAGAGTGTGCCACTGATCGAGGAGCTGCTCAATGACGGTACAAAAATGGTCTTCATCACCGCCGGCATGGGGGGTGGTACCGGTACCGGTGCGGCACCGGTGGTAGCCCGCGTGGCGAAAGAGATGGGGATCCTCACGGTAGGGATCGTCACCATTCCTTTTATGTTTGAGGGACCTCGCAAAATTGTGCAGGCCCTTAAGGGGGTAGAAGAGATTGCCCGTAACGTGGATGCGCTGCTGGTGATCAACAATGAGCGACTGCGCGATATCTACAGCGATCTGACCATGCTCAACGCTTTTGCCAAGGCGGATGATACGCTGGCAACAGCTGCCCGCAGCATTGCCGAGATCATCACCGTACATGGACATGTGAACCTCGACTTTGCCGATGTGGAGACCACGCTGAAAGATGGAGGCGTGGCGATCATGAGTAGTGGCCTCGGGAGCGGTGAAGACCGTATCAACGATGCCATCCGCAATGCATTACACTCCCCCTTACTGAATAACAACGATGTGTTCAGCGCCAAAAAGATACTGATCAACATCTCTTTTGGGGAGGAGAATCCGTTGATGATGGAAGAGATGAATGCGATGCACGATTTCATGTCGAAGTTCAGCAGGGAGATAGAAGTGATCTGGGGTACTGCAGTAGAGCAGGAGCTCGGTCAGGAGGTGAAGGTGACACTGCTGGCCACCGGTTTTTCCATTACCGACGTACCTGGCATCGAAGAGCAGCAGCATGAACGTACCAGGGCTGAGGAGATCCAACATCAGATTGAGCATGATGCCAGAATGGAGCAGGAGCGTAAAGACAAGGAGCTGATTGAGAAATATTACGGGAAGACAGGGTTGAAGTCACTCACCACCATCAACTACCGGCTGGAACCTTTTGTGCTCACCATCGATGAACTGGATGATGACAAGGTGCTGGAAGCGCTGGAGAAGACACCTGTATTCAAGCGGGAACCGGACTTCAATCCCCGGCTCTTCAAAACAGATGCACCTCAGTCCTCAGGATCTCTGTTTGATTGAAATGCTTGCGTGATTGAGGGAGATTGAATATGAATGATAAAGATTGAATAACCATATGGCATTAATTGAAGTAATCAGTGAAGAGATCAAGAAAGCGATGCTGGCACGCGACAAGGTTCGCCTGGAGGCATTGCGTGGAATAAAGAAAGAGTTGCTGGAAGCAAAAACGGCCAGGGGCGCTGCCGATGAGCTCACCGATGAAGCGGCAGTGGCAATTCTGCAAAAGATGGTGAAGCAGCGGAAGGAGAGCGCGGAGATCTACACCGCGCAAAACAGACCCGACCTGGCTGATACTGAAATGGAACAGATGAAAGTGATTCAGCAGTTTCTTCCGGCACAACTCACGGCAGAGGAGCTGACTGCCATCATAAAAGAGATTATTGCAGAAACAGGTGCCTCCTCCGTGAAAGAGATGGGGAGGGTGATGGGTATCGCTACCAAACGAGTGGCAGGCAGAGCCGAAGGGCGAGCGGTCTCAGAGAAAGTGCGGGAGCTGCTCTCCTGAATGAAAATCTGCTGCCAGGATCAGAACTTGCGTTCGTAAGGAACATATACCTTTTTCAGCCGCTTGTCGATCCGGTTACTCTGCTGAGCTTTCTTTAAGAGCTTTTGTAACGCCCTGTCACGGTTTCTGCCCGGATCAAAGTCATCGCTCAACATCAGCAGTGAGAGGGTCTCCTCATCGGTCATCCTGCAGCGGAAGACCACATCTTTGTTTTCGATCACCTCATGCCCGACCAGTTTTACACGGTAGTCTTTCTCCGGCTCATACTGCAGCGTGAGGTCATCATACCCCATGGCGGTTACAACAATTGAACCGATCTTTTCTGTTTCCGTGAAAATGACCTTCCCCTGCTGATCGGTCACCTTACCTTCCAGCAGCTTCCCCGACCTGCTGTGGGATTCCACCAGAATGGTGGGTAAGGGATAGTTGTTGCTGCCCACCACCTCTACAACACAGCTGTCCTTGTGCGAAGCGGGCACTGCCTGTGAGGAGGATTTGCTTCCGGAGTACGGAGTTGTGTGGATGATCAGAATCTCATCCAGCTGTTCATATTTTCCTTCCCCCACCTGTGCAACGGAGAGCCCGGTAAAGCCGCTGATCCGAAATATTGCATACTGATCCTTCAGATGGAGAGAGTCATTCCCTTCCCGGTAGGTACCTTCAGGCAGCTGTGCATGTAAAAGGAGAACGGAAAGGAGAAACCATGACAAAAGGGCTGTTTTCTTCATGAGAGATACAAGTTGGTGAATCAGTAACAAATGTAATATTTTTTTTCGTTCTTCTCTCTCCTTACAGGAAAAAAACTCCCTGTACGGATACAGGGAGTTGATGGATGATAAATTGTGGCTTGAGTCAGGTTCAGGCTCCTTTTTCAGTGAGATAACGTTCGGCATCTATCGCTGCACGGCATCCGGTGCCAGCTGCAGTAACAGCCTGGCGGTAGGTGGGATCTGCCACATCACCACATGCAAAGACACCCTCCACGTTGGTTTTGGTGGTGGGAGCCTCAGTTATGATATAGCCCACCTCGTCGAGCGTAACGTAATCCCTGAAGATCTCGGTATTGGGCTTGTGGCCGATGGCCAGGAAGAACCCATCCACGGCGATGTCATATCGCTCTTCATCGGCTTCACCCAGTCGTTTTACCAGGTGTACCCCTTCTACTCCTTTTTCGCCGAAGAGACCCTCCGCATTGTGCTCGAAGAGGATTTCAATCTTAGGGTTGTTCATCACCCGCTCCTGCATGATTTTTGTGGCACGCAGGTAGGGCTTGCGTACGATCATGTACACCTTTTCAGCCAGTCCCGCAAGATAGGTGGCTTCCTCACAGGCGGTGTCGCCACCCCCTACCACAGCCACTTTCTTCTTGCGGTAAAAGAAACCGTCGCAGGTGGCACAGGCCGAGACGCCCTGGCCGGCATACTTCTTCTCATCGTCCAACCCCAGATATTTGGCGGTAGCACCGGTAGAGATGATCACGGTGTCGGCTTCGATCACCTTCTCATTGTCGATGGTCACCTGCAGCGGATGGACCGAAAAGTCGACCGCTGTCGCTCTTCCCGGTCGCACGTCAGTGCCAAAGCGGGCGGCCTGTTTTTTCAGATCTTCCATCATCTCCGGCCCGGTGATTCCGTCGGGATAACCGGGGAAGTTTTCCACCTCGGTGGTGGTGGTCAGCTGTCCGCCCGGTTCCATTCCTTCATAGAGCACCGGCTCCAGGTTGGCTCTTGATGCATAGATGGCAGCCGTATAACCGGCCGGTCCCGATCCAATGATCAGGCATCTTACTTTTTCGTTCATATATTCCTTTATAATTTTAAAACCTTCTCTCTCTGGGAGTCATCGGAAGAAGGGGTTGGTTGAGTAATTGGTTCAAAGATACAAACATTCTTTCACACCGGGAATCGATATTTGCATTATCTATCCCGGGTAAATGGAAAATATGAAGGAAGTTGCCTCCCTGACAGGTTTACCTCAGGTCGATGATCTCGACGTGGGGATAACGCGTTTTATCGAAACGAAATTCCCTGTCGGAGTAGTTGTGGCTGGCGTCGTAATCAGAGATCTCTATCAGTTGCTTTGTTCCGTTGCGCAGGGTCAGGGTAACCTGAACCAGTGTCTGTTTGTTGCTGTCGATCAGTGCATCCACTTCGCTGTACGCGCTTGTTCCGGCTGCCGGCAACATTCTGATCATCGTCATGCTTTTGCCATTGTGGTTCTTTTTTTCGGGTGCCGATAGGATATACCCGCTCCGGTAGATGCCCAACAACGCCAGGGGGCTGACTGAGGTGATCTCCTCAGCGGTGGGGTTGCTGATGTTCACCTCGTTCACCTCTTTCATCAGGACCCATTGTGTGGCCCCGTCGAACCAGATATCCATCTCATTGGTCTCCAGCCTGAATTTGTCGCCTCTGATGAAAGCAGTACCATTCATCGACATCTGTTCACTGCCGTCGGGGCCGATTGTGGCAGCGTGGAAAGTGAGACGTATGCCTTTCGATGCTTCAAACGAGCTGTAGGTGTTGTCGAGCAGAGCCCTGGCTTCGGTCGATTGCTGAGCGTAGATCAGCAGGGTGAACAGCAGGGCAACGATGGTGAGTATATTTCTTTTTTTCATCCTGATCCTTTTGTATGGTTTATTGGTTAGACGTAAAGAGCCTCCCCTTGGTTTAACAGTGGAACCCATGCTTCGGGGGGAGAGGCCTGTAATGTTGTCACGGATGAAGAATGGCTGGAGGGTCTCAACGCAGCGAGTGGAGCAATTTCTCCAGTGAATATTCATCGGCAACGAAGACATCCCTCGGCTTGCTACCCTGAGTAGCCCCCACGATGCCGGCAGCTTCCAGCTGATCCATGAGCCGCCCGGCACGATTGTAGCCGATGGAAAACTTGCGCTGGATGAGTGAGGTGGAGCCCTGCTGATGTACCACGATCAGGCGTGCTGCCTCTTCGAAGAGCGGATCACGGTCGTTCAGGTCTACCGCGCCCGGTGCGGCCTCTGCCTCGCTTGCAACCTCCGGCAAAGCGAATGCCTGGTCATACCCGTTCTGCTTCCCGATATACTGCGTGATCTCTTCCACCTCGGGGGTATCCACGAAAGCACATTGTATGCGGATCAGGCTACTGCCCTGCGAGAAGAGCATGTCACCGCGACCGATCAGCTGGTTGGCACCGCTCATGTCCAGGATGGTGCGCGAGTCGATCTGTGAAGTGACACGGAACGCCATGCGGGCGGGGAAGTTGGCCTTGATGGTGCCGGTGATGATGTTGGTGGTGGGTCGTTGTGTGGCGATCACCATGTGAATACCCACGGCACGCGCTTTCTGGGCAATGCGGGCGATGGGCATCTCGATCTCTTTGCCGGCGGTCATGATCAGGTCGCCGAACTCATCGATCACCACCACGATATAAGGCATGTAGCGATGCCCTTTCTCGGGGTTCAGATGTCGTTTGATGAACTTCTCGTTGTACTCCTTGATGGTGCGCACATGGGCTCTCATCAACAGCTCATAGCGGTCATCCATCTCCTTGGTGAGTGAGTTGAGTGTCTGCGTCACCTTGGTCACATCGGTGATGATCGCTTTCTCCTCATCTGGCAGCTTGGCCAGGTAATGCTTCTCGATGGTGGAATAGATGTTGAACTCCACCATCTTGGGGTCGATCAGCACCATCTTCATCTCCGAGGGGTGCTTCTTGTAGAGGAGTGAGGTGATGATCGCGTTCAGACCAACCGATTTGCCCTGTCCGGTGGCACCCGCCACCAGCAGGTGGGGCATCTTGGTGAGGTCGAAGATGAACACCTCGTTGGTGATGGTTTTGCCCAGTGCCACCGGCAGGTCGTAATCGCACTCCTGAAAACGGCGGGAGGAGATCACCGACTGCATGGAGACGATCTGCGGCTCCTTGTTGGGTACCTCAATGCCGATGGTTCCCTTGCCCGGCATCGGTGCGATGATGCGGATGCCCAGGGCAGAGAGGCTCAGTGCGATGTCATCCTCCAGGTTGCGAATCTTGGAGATGCGTACCCCCGCCTGAGGTACGATTTCATAGAGGGTGATGGTGGGGCCCACGGTTGCCTTGATCGAGGTGATCTCGATCCCGTAGTTGCGCAGCGTGTGGATGATCTTCTCCTTGTTGTCGTTCTGTTCTTTCATATCGACTGCCCTGTCGGAGGTGTTGTACACCTTCAGCAGGTTCATCGTGGGAAAACGATAGGATGAGAGATCCCTCCGCGGATCATAGTCCTCCATTAATCCGGTTTCGGGCTCCTGACCCTGCCCCATGTCAGCATGCAGATCTCCTGTCACAGGGGGGAGGGTTTCGTCATCCTTCGGTATCACCACCTCGAATCCGCCCTGCTGCACTGCATCCGCCTGGAACGGTGACGGATGCATCTTCGGTTCCGCTGTAAAGGTGAGGGGCACGGTGGGCTCCTCATTGTTCCCGTGAGACATCTCATCAGGGGAGTGATTCTCCTGATCACCCCCAGGGTCTGATGCCAGCTTCCTTTTGAGGCGACCGAAAAGGCGTCTGAGCACTCCCGGTTGTTTCGCTGTGAGCGGTTCGCTGAACTCCTCCTCAACGGGAGACTCCTCCTCCGGCTTCTCCTGATAGAGAGAGGGCTTGCTGTTTGCCAGACCTTTCTGGATGGCATAGATGGAACTCTTGCGCAGGATTACAATCAGGGTAACCAGGAAAAGCAGGATCAGCAATACCACTCCCGGCCAGCCGATGCTGTTTTCCAGCAACTGCTCAATCGCTGTGCCGTGTGCACCACCCCAGTTGATATGGCTGGTGGGGAAGAGATTTCCCAGGATGAAAGCACTCGCGATGGAACCGCTGATCAACCCGAATGCGGTGATGAACAGCGCTTTCATGAACGATAGATCAGACACTTTCATGATGCGTAGTCCGATCAGGATCAGGAACAGGGGAATCATCGCGGAGAAGATGCCAAACCAGTCGTTTACCATTATCTCGGCGAGAAAGGCACCGCCGGCACCGGTCCAGTTGTCAACATCAGCGTTGTCAGAGCGGACCAGCTCAAAAAAGGAGAGGTTGAGTACCTTGCTCTGATCGGCAGCTCCTGTGAAGAAAAAGGAGATGATTGCGAGCAGGAGAAAGATGCCGATGAAAGCAATCACCACGCCGGCGAGAAAATGAACCCGTTCGTTCTTGAGAAATGCAAGGCGGTTCACACCTTTCTTTCCCGATGCAGCTGTTTTCTTCCTCTTACGTTTAGCCATAGTTTTTCGCGTTTCAACCTGTTTCTGTTGCCTTTCTGTTCTTTTCCGAAGTGGTCAGCCCAGGTGAAAGTGTGATGTCTGAATGAATGTACAAATGTAAAAAAAAGAATGTTAGGTTGAAAGGGTGATTCCTCCTTTCATGAAAAAAGATACACCTTTGTGGGGTGTATCTCTAAAAGTGCGATCTGTCTGCCCTCGCGGTGTCACTTCTTTTTCAGTTGCCCCAGCAGGTAGATTCCTCCAGCCAGTGCAACCACACCGAGTGCCAGCTCGATATATGCCGTTTGTTTTGATTCACTGTCCTGTGCTGTGATCTCCAGTCCCAGCAGATCGACCGATTTCTCGCTTTGATTCAGCCCGGTAATGCCCAGGTAACCCAGTACCACTGCAGCAACAATCAGCAGGATTACAATCACTTTCTTCATAGATGATTTCATTTAATGGTTTACTCTTTAACAGTTAGCTGTTGATAATTGTTCTGGAGGATAGCCAATAAAAAAGCGGGAAGTCCGCGAATCACTTCGCAGACTTCCCTTGTTAACACAATCTTCATGAAACAAACTACACTATCGAGTTGATTGCAGAATG
>WOYI011149449.1_pt1 | contig 13864 bp, 15 predicted proteins | sample 6423411 | NCBI WGS metagenome assembly WOYI01 (sample SAMN13441803, study PRJNA592873) | oil field metagenome | biome: oil field; feature: oil-well bore; material: oil-contaminated soil; isolation source: oil-contaminated soil from oil-well borehole | place: Germany: Wietze | collected 2016-10-18 ...
CCCTTGTGCCGTAACCTGCTTGTGGTCGGGCCTTAAGAGGTCCAGTTCTTCGGCCAGTTGCTTTAATAAGCCCACGAATGGATGGTTTGGCCGCTCTATTGCAAATATTCCCCCGCTTCTTTCCAATAAAAGCATCTCTTTTTCGACGGGCAGGACTCCGGCCAACTTCAGGCTTAGCCCAAGGCGGCTCTCGATAAGGTCCTTGAAGCGAACGTAGGCCTCCTTGCCGTCTGCCTCGCTGAAAGCATGGTTGATGACAACGCGAAGAGGGCCTTGTGGCAGGGATTCGGCCAGCCTTTTGAGCATCCCGTAGGTCTCGAACACGCATCCAGGTTGAGGCGTAAAAAGTAAGAATGGTAACCGGGAAACAAACGGATAGAGCGAGTCGTTGAGACAGGGAAACGCCGGCAAATCGACGATAAGGACATCAAAACGTGCCTTGAGAGATTTGAGCAGCTCGGTATTTTCGAGGTGATCCGGGTTTTCGAGCCATGCGAGCGGAAACCCGTGCGGCCCCGGATCAAAGGACTCGCCTGAAGCTTCCTCTAGGTTATCCAACCGGACGTTCGCAGGGGCCATACCAACCATGGGTGGCACGAGAAACTTCCTGCCCACGTCGACGAACAGGAGTTGTTTACCGGTTTTTACGATCATGGTAGCCAAGTTCATCAAGAGCGAGGTCGCCCCTACCCCACCCTTGGCACGAAGGCATCCTATGATCAGCGGGGCTTCGGTATCTTTTGCCTGAATTCTACGCCTGAGCTCTTCTGCCTGGTCCAAAGCCTTTCCTCTCGTTTACGGACGTATTTTTCCTTCGAGCAGAGCCCGTGTAAGCATTTCAGGGGTTGCCATCACGATATCGTCTGGAACTTTTTGTCCAAATGCAAGGTAGGAAACGGGAATTTTCTTCTCCGCCAAGAAGCGCCAAACGTCCCCAAAGCGCCGTGTTTCGTCCAGCTTGGTTACTATCACCCCATCTATGGGCAAGACAGAAAACGCCTCGTACCCCCGAATAAGTTCATCGTATGCCGTGGTAGCCGAAAGAACCATGACAACCTCTTGCCTTAAAGGCACGTTTGGGTTTAGCTTTAACGCACGAAGCTCGAGAATCCTAGGTTCATCGTAAGGGCTCCTGCCTGCAGTATCAACGAATACAAAGTCTGACCAGGGAAGCGAAGAAAGCTTGCCTTCGATCTCTTGAGGGTCGTTTACAACCTCGATCGGGGCCCCGATAATCTTTGCATAGATACGGAGCTGTTCGACAGCCGCGATTCTGTAGGTATCCATCGCAAGGAACGCCACCCTGGCATCGTGGTTCAGCGACTGGTCGGCCGCCAGCTTGGCCATCGTTGTGGTTTTGCCCACGCCCGTAGGGCCTATAAAAACGACAAGCTTGCGATGGCCCCTTTCTGCCTTCAAGGGACCTCTTGCACGAATGTGGCGTTTGAGCTCATATAAAAGCGCTTCTTTGAAGCGCTCAGTGTCCATGCCCGCGGCCGCATCGAAATCTTTAAGAACACTCCGAAAGGTATCAAGGAGGCTCGGGGTATGCATTCCCTGCCCAGCGAGCGCATGGAAAAGGTCCAAGAGCTCCGGTGTGTCGGCCAGGACATCTTTAGCTTCTCTATCCAGCGTTTGCTTTTCTAAGAGATGCTTCAGAGACGTTAAGTCTTCTTTCAGGACGCTGAATGTCTCCTGGCCGTTTAGCCTCCCATACGCTGCTTGAGGATGGTTTTGAGCTTCTTCTTCAAGGAGGGAACGGGAAACACCCTCTTTCAAGACGCCCACTTCGACCCATGAGAGGCCGAACTTCTCAAGAAGTTTCCAGCGTGTATTCGTGTAGAGAACGAGCGCATCTTCGCCGTACCTTGCCCTTGCCAGTGCAAGCGCCTCTTTGGCAGTCCTTGCCCTTACCGTCTTAATGAGGTCGTTTTTGCTAGGCATGGACAGGCACCTTAATTTGCCCAATGACCTGAAGTTTTACCTCTGGGGGAACCTCGTTGTATGAAATTACATGCAGGCGTCGAATAAAGCGCTCCAGAATTTTTCGGATATGCGGCCGGATTGCCGTGGAGGTCAATAGAACCGGCTCTCTTCGAAGGCTGGCGAACATGCCAAGGTTCTGATCGATTGCCTGAATAAAATCCTTGGCCAGCTGCGGGTCAAGCGCGAGATACTCCCCTTGTTCCGTTGTTCGGAGGTTTTGGGTCAGGAAATCATCGAACTCCGGGTCTATGGACAGCACATGGAGCGCTTTGTCCTGCTCGACGAGCCTTCCAACGAGACGCCTTCCAAGGGATTGTCTGACGGCCTCCGTGAGCTTTCCCACGTCTTTTGTCTCGCCCGCCCGCTCGCTGAGAGTCTCTAAAATTGTATGCATATCATAGATGCTAACACCTTCTCTTAAGAGCCCCTTTAGGACCATCTCGAGCTGCTTGTAGCTCAGGACTGTGGGCACGAGTTCCTCGACAAGCCTGGGGAACCTTGTTCTCAGCCCGTTTAAAAGCGCTTGCACTTGATCGATGTCGAGAATCTCATGGGCATATTGCTTAATGAGCTCGCTTAGGTGGGTAACCAACACGACATCCGGCTCAACGACGGTCATCCCAACATCTTTGGCCTTTGTGCGCAACCCTGGCCGGATCCATTTTGCCTGAAGCCCAAAAGCAGGATCGAGCGTTTCTATGCCTTCAAGTTCGATTGGGCCGCCCGAGGGGTTCATGGCCAACAACATGTTCGGCCAAGCTTCACCCTTGCCAATCTCGACCTCTTTCAGGAGAATCTTGTACTCCCTCGGCCCTAGCGCCAAGTTGTCTTTGATGTGAATGGAAGGAACGATAACGCCCAGCTCCTTTGCAAGCTCCTTTCGCATCGCACGGACCCTAGGAAGCAGCTGCCCGCCCTGTTGTACGTCCACGAGCGGGATTAAATCCAGGCCGACCTCTACAGAAAGGAGGTCGAAGGCCAGCATGCTCTCCGGGGTTTCCTCTTCCTTTGGGAGTTCCCTGTCTATGTCCGGTAGCCCGCTTCGTTCCCTTGAATATATCCGGAACGCCAAGTAGGCCATGGCCGCGGCAACGACAAGGAAAGGGAGCTTTGGAAGTCCTGGAATAAGCCCAAGCAGAGCGAGAATGAGCGCGCCTAGGCCAAGCGCCCGTGATGACGCCAAGAGCTGAGAGACCATTTGGCCTGCAAACCCTCCGGGCGTGGCCGAACGTGTGATCACCACGCCTGCGCCTACCGATACTATCAACGCTGGAATCTGCGCTAAAAGCCCCTCCCCTACGGACAGGAGCGTGTATGTCCTCAGCGCTGTTCCCAAGTCTAGCCCCTGCATCAGCACGCCGACGCTAATTCCGCCCAAGATCGCGATGGCGAGGATGATCAGGCTTGCAACGGCATCTCCCCGGATAAACTTGCTGGCACCATCCATCGCGCCGTAAAAGTCGGCCTCCTTGGAGATATCGGTCCGCCTCTTCCTGGCCTCCTCTTCGGTGATCAGCCCGGCGTTTAAGTCCGCATCGATGCTCATCTGTTTGCCCGGCATGGCGTCCAAAATGAACCGTGCCGCCACCTCGGCGATCCTTTGGGCGCCTTTTGTAATGACGACGAAATTGATCGTCACGATAATCCCAAAGATAATGACGCCCGTTACGTAATTCCCGCCTACGACGAATTCGCCGAATGCCCGGATCACCTCTCCTGCGGCGGAGGGTCCCGAGTTTCCAAAAAGCAGGATTCTTCGTGTTGCAGCAACGCTCAAAGAGAGCCGAAAGAGGGTAATGATGAGCAAGAGTGTTGGAAAGATGCTGAAATCAAGCGGTCTCAAGATGTAGAAAGACACCAGAAGAACAAGGACGGCGAGAGCGATGCTGAAGCAAAGAAATAAATCGATGAGTATGGGCGGAGCGGGAACGAACAGCAGTACCACGATCGCAAAAACGCACATAGCAAGGACGTTCTCGGCCTGGGAGATAGCCTGCCATAGGTTTTTTTTCGGGGCTTGCCCCTTTATGGCCATTCTTCTTACTCTCCTAGGGGGTTAACCAGACAACCCATCGGTTCTCTTCTGCCCTTTAGCATAGACAAACGCCAGAATCTCGGCAACAGCCTGGTAGAGCTTGGGCGGTATTTCCGCATCCAGGTTCACTTCCTTAAATAACGTGCGGGCAAGAGGGGGGTTTTGAACGACCTCAATGCGGTTCTCCCTTGCAGTATCTGCAATGCGGAGCGCAATGTAGCCTTTCCCCTTAGCAACGAGCTTTGGAGCCTTCATTCGGCCCTTGTCGTAAGCCAGTGCAACGGCGACGTGATCCGGGTTGGTAATGACGACATCGGCCGTTTTGACCTGCTCTATCATCCGGAAGCGGGCAAGCTCGCGCATCATTCTCCGAACGCGAGCCCGAACGAGCGGGTCCCCCTCGCGTTCTTTCATTTCCTCCTTGAGTTCTTGCCGGGTCATTCGAATGCTTCGGTCGTAATCCCAGAATTGGAACAAGGTATCAAGCACGGCCATGAAAAAAACGGCCGCAAGCAGCGGCAAAAGCATCCAATAAGAAAGTCCCCTAAGCAGTTCCAACCCATGGCCAAAGCCATACAATGGACTTGTAAGGATGTCATTAAGCTTGGCCTTCATGCACAAAAAGGCGATCGTCCCGATAATGACGAGCTTGATAAGCGCCTTGACGAGCTCGGCCAGCCCCTGAAAGGAGAATATCCTCGAGAACCCTTTGAGGGGGCTCAAGCGACTTAAGTCTGGTTCGATAGGGGTAGAGCTTAACACGATCGCCCCTTGAAGCGTATAGCCCAACAATCCGACTATTGGAAGCAGGATGAGAAACGGGGCCAGAGTCCAGCCAAAATAAAGCATGGCCTTCAGAAGGACGGACAAGGCCGAATCGATCGACAAGTCTCCCCGGAGCGCGTTCGATGCCGCCATCTCGAATGTGCCCCTGAACCCTGCCTGGATGCGGCCTGCAAACCCGAAGACCGCCCAAAATCCCACGGCCAAGATAAGAAACGAGACGATTTCCTTGCTTTTGGGAACCCGGCCTTTTTCGCGAAGTTCTTCCCGCCTTCTTGGGCTTGCCGGCTCTGTTCTTTCGAGCGTCGAGCGTTCCTGCATCTTAGGGCGCTCCCTGCAACAAGCGTACGAGGTCTTTGCCGAACGTTTTCATGCTATCGGCAATAACCAAGGCCATAGGAGGAAGCCCGAGCAGCAGCATCAAAAGACCTACCTGAATGGTCAAAGGAAAGCTCAACACAAAGATGTTTAGCTGAGGGGTGAGGCGCGCGATGATGCCCAGCGTCATGTTAACGGCCAGCAGCATGAACGTCGTTGGCAACGCAATCTCGATGGTTAGCCTGAAAAAGGTGCGGATCAGCTCGATGCACAATGTCTGGACGCCCGCTCCAAGATGAACTCCTTGGCTTACGGGGATAAGCTCAAAGCTTCGTTGGAGCATTCTTAAAAACAAATAGTGGGCATCAACGGCAAAAAAAAGAAGAATGCCAAGCATGTTAAAAAAAGCCGAAACAACAGAGCCTTGGAACTCAAAACCTGGATAGGCAACGTTGGCAATCCCGAACCCCATTTGGAACCCGATCAGCTGTCCTGCCGCCGCGAGCGTACCGAACAGCACACGAAAAACAAACCCTGCCATGATTCCGAGCAGAAGCTCCTTGAACGCAAACGCCACGAGGGCAAGCGGCTGAACAGGGAAAACGGCCGGGTCGACTGGAACAACGCCCAGCAGCAACAGCGTAAGAAACAGGGCCAGTCCGATCTTGACCTGGGCAGGAACGAGGCGGTCGCCCAAAATCGGCATCGTGAACACGATGCCGCCCACCCGTAACAAAATCAGAAGGAACTTACGGATCTCATCCGGGGCGAAGGCAAGCATGTCCATTTGTTAGAGCTTCCCCATGGAGGCCGGGATGCTCTGGTAGAGCATCCGGGTGTAATCCGTGAGCGTCGTAAGCATCCAAGGCATAAAGATTGCGATGACGATCACCATGACGAGCAGCTTCGGGATAAAGGCTATTGACATCTCCTGAATCTGGGTAATTGCCTGGAGAATGGCGACGATAAGCCCGACGACAAGGCCTACAGCCAAAACGGGAAACGCCACCAGCGTAGTGACCCAAAGAGCCTGCCTGGAGATATCGGTTACCATCTCCGGGGTCATGGGCCAAAGCTCCGAATCAATGTGTCGGCAACGATGTTCCAGCCATCCACCAAGACGAACAGCATGAGCTTGAACGGCAAAGAAATGATTACGGGCGGAAGCATAAGCATGCCCATTGCCAAAAGGACGCTTGCAACGATCATGTCAATCACTAGAAACGGGATGTAAAACATAAAGCCAATCTGGAATGCCGTCTTGAGCTCGCTGATGATAAAAGCGGGGATGAGCACCCTCGTGGGGACTTCTTTGCTGCTTTTTGGTTTGGGCTGCTTTGCAAGGTTCAGCATGAGGCCCAAGTCTTTTTTCCTTGTCTGAGAAAACATAAACCTTCGAACGGGATTGATCGCTAAGTCCGTCGCCTCCTTGGGGCCGATTTCTTCCCTTAAGTAAGGCTGAAGCGCTCGATCGTTGATCTGGCCCCAAACGGGGGCCATTAAAAAGAACGTCAAGAACAAGGCAATTCCAACAAGCACCTGGTTGGGCGGAGTTTGCTGGACCCCTATCGCCTGTCTTAAGATCGAAAGGACGACCACAATTCGGGTAAACGAAGTCAGCATGATGACGATCGATGGCCCAAGCGAAAGAACGGTCAAAAGGAACAAGATTTCGAGGGTCGTGGCCACCTGTTTAGGGCTCGAGGCTTGCCCGAACTCCAGCCGGACGCTTGGAAGCCCGAGAGCTTCCTGGGCAAACCCATGCGAAGCGCTCAAGGCAAGGCAAGCAAGGCTCAAGAAGAGAAGCAAGCAGTTCCGAGTGTTCATCGGAGACCAGGCACGTTTAGGATCCAGAGCGTGGTGAACCCCCATATTCCTTGGAAAGGGCCCAGGGGAAACGAAGGGTTTTCTTACTAGCAGCAGGGTCACGAATGCTCTCAGTTAGGTCTTGAGCTTGAAGCGTATCGATAAGGCTAATGGTCCTATCCGTGAGCCCTAAAACGTAGGCCTTTTCTCCAATGGCCACCAAAGCGATGGATTTTTTTGGCCCAAGGCTACGAATCGCCACAACACGCACGCCCTCCATCGCCTGACCGTAAGGGGTGAACGCCAAGACTCGCTTGAGCACATAGCCTAGGACAGCTATGACACAAACGAGCAGCGCGGTAGTCAGGTAGACCCCTAGAAGGCTCAAGCGCTCATTGCTCCCTTGATGCGTTCGGCCGGGTTCACTATTTCCACGATTCGTATCCCCATTTGACCGTCAAGCTCAATAAGCTCGCCTTTCGCGATCACCCTCCCGTTTACGACAAGCTCCAAGGGTTCTTGAATGCCCTTGTTGAGCTCTACCACGCTTCCGTGCGTAAGCGTCAATATTTCGCCGATCGTCATCCGCTTGGAGCCCAGCTCGGCATTTAACGCAACCGGAACATCCAATAAAAAAGATATATCCCGCATGCCCTTTGATTCCACGAAGAACCTCCCAAATGGTTATTCCATGATGCTTCTTTGAATATGCAGCGCCTTCATTCCCCGCTTTTTCCCCAAGGTGCCCTCAAACTTCTTTACGCCTTCAATCGTCAAGAAGGCTCGAAAGTCGTCCGAAGCCCTACCCAAAGGCAACAGGCTTCCTTCTGTAAGCTTAAGGAGATCATCTAGCGTCAACGAAAGCCTGGACAGCTCGGCCTTTAGTTCGACTTCCACCTTGTTTAGCTCTTTTTCGAGCATTTTTTCCACGTGGACATCCCTATCGCCGTGATAGGGAGACGCCAAAAGCTGGCGCACGCCCTCAAAAGGCCTCAGAGGCATAAGAAAGCGCAACTCGCACTTTTTTTCTTCTTCCTGAAGCTTGACCAAGATCGTGTAGCGAGCAACGGCCACGCTTTCTTTTGGGCCGGAGATATACAACGCCTGGGGACGCGTTTTGAATCCGGCCGCCTTTGGGGTTAAGGGAAGAAAGCCCTCAAACCCAGAAAGAAGGCTTTCTTCAAGCCGATCCTCGAGCGTCCGGTAGAGCATCTCCCCCTCGAGCTCGTTGATGGGCCTATCGACCTTCTCTGGAGGATCTCCTGCAAGGACCGCGTAGATCAAAAAAAAAGCAAACCATGGGTCGATGATCAAGGCCGACTTTCCGACGATGGGATCGAGCGAGAACAGGATGGAATAAAACCCCTCGGGCAAGGTAAAGGCGCTCTCTTCAAGGCTCGAGACGCTAAGCCCTCCAAATTGAACCCTGCAGTCTTTTCTAGAAAGTGCTACAAAGGCCCGCTCTAAGGAATCGCCAAGCTTTTTCAGAGCGACCTCAAGGCCGGAGAGTTGCCTCGTCGACCACTTTTGCACAACGTCTCGAACGAGCAATTGCAGGCCCTCTGGGCGCTCCTGCGCCGAGGATTGAGAGGCGCTATCCATCCTTATTTCATGCCGGACAACGGCGTTCTTCAACTCTTCTAACTCTTCGCTGGACGGCTCTCGCATGGGCGCTCCCTACTCGACGATATACTCGGTAATCAATATTTCATCAACAAGCTGACCGCCCAGGCTATGGTTGATGCGCTCCCGCAGTTCTTTTTTGAGGGTCGCCTTGATCTCCGGGGAAAGCGCCTCAGTATAGCTAAGTCGGCTAATCCGATCAAGGACGATGTCTTTTAAAATTGGAACCATGCTTTTGCCATAATCGTGGGCTTTCTTTTCCACAAAGACAACCTGCACCTGCACTCTTGCGTAGTGTCCGAGCGGAGCAGCATCATCCCCAAGCAGGTTGACTACGGCAGGCCCTAAATCTAGGGCCCTCTCTGTGATGGGCCCCCTAGCGAACGCTGGGAGGCTATCGGAACTCTCGGGTTCGCCCTTTAGAAGGAATGCCCCAAGAAAGACGCCTACAAACAAAGACACAATGCCTATGATGGCGTACAGGAAGCTCCTGGACTTCAACGCGATCCCCCGTATTTTTCTTTTCTCAATGTTTCCTGCAGGTGATGGAGGTGGGATTTGAATCATTAGAGCTTCGCACCGATAAGAACCATCTCGACGCGACGGTTGGACTGTTTCCCTTCTGGCGTTTCGTTCGAAGCCACTGGCTTGAACTCTCCGTACCCTACGGCCGAGAGCCTAACCGGAGGTATTTTCTTTACCTCTACGAGGTAGCGGACGACGCTTACCGCTCTTGTAGCAGAAAGTTCCCAGTTCGATGGGAACTGGGGCGTATGAATGGGTACGCTGTCCGTATGACCCTCTACCCGCAAATCAAAGGCGGTTGACGTTAAAATTTGCGCTACGCGGTCCAAAATGGGTAAGGCATCGGGTTTTAAGTCTGCCTGCCCCACGTCGTAGAGCAACTTGTCGGCAAGCGTCAGGTAAACGCCCTCTTTTTTCTGGCTTACCTGGACCCCGGGGATTTGCGAGAGCTTCTTGAGCTCCTCAAAGACAGGAGTAATCGAGGAGCGAGGAACGAGCCCGCCCGGCTGATCAATAGGCACTCTACCCGTTTGGGGCATGGTGCCCGCGGCTTTTGGTGCGGTCTTGCCAGTAAAATACTCCGAGAACATCTGAAGCCTTCCGACGTCAACGATCGAGAGCGAGAAAGCCATAATGAAGAAAATAAGGACGTTGGTCAGCAGGTCGATGTAAGCGATCCGCCATTCATCCCCTCCGTGTACGGCTGGCCTTTTTTTTATCGCCATGGGCTTTATCTCGCGCCTTTCGCTAAAGCCCGGCCGCGGCCCGGCCTTTGGGTTGTTCTGCTGCGAGTGCTGCACCTTTTCTTGTGGTCGGAGGCAGAAGGGCCTCCATCCTCTGCCGAACCAGCGGCGCCGGGTCTCCTGCCTGAAGGGCAAGGATCCCTTCCATCAGCAGGAGCTTTTCGTTTACCTCCTCATCCGAGCGCTTGGACAGCTTCTGGGCAATGGGGGCAAAGATCAGGTAGGCCAGCGTGATTCCGTAGAGCGTGGCGCACATAGCAATGGACATGCCCGCCGCCATTCTGGAGATCGTTTCCGGGCCCGCCTGGCCTTCGCCCAGCGCGCCAAGCATCTGAATGATGCCGATCACCGCGCCGATCAGCCCGAACGCGGGACCGGCCTGCACACCGAATCGGAACATCTCTTGGCCCACCTTGTGGCGTTCTTGCATGCCCTCGATATCCTTGCTTAAGATGTCCTCGATCTTGTCCGATGCGATGCCGTCAGCAACAAGCTGGCAGCCTTGCTTGTAGAACTCATCGTCAAAGCGCTCCATCGCGCGCTCCATGGCAATCGGGCCCTCTCTGCGGATGACGCGGGCATACTCTTCGAACGTGTCGATGAACCCGGGAAGGTCGTGCGCGTTCCTTACAAAAAAAACAGCCCTGACATACCTGAATGTCCGAAGGACATCTTTCAATGGGTAGGCGATAAAGAGCGAGGCCAACACGCCCCCGAAGGTGATCATAAACCCATGTATGCTCAAATACAGCCTGGCGTTCCCCTCCATGAATATCGCCCCAAAGATGAGGGCGACGCCCGCCACCATCCCGATCGCGCTCGATAAATCCATTTACCCCTCCTTGGTTGAGCTTGGGCCTAGCCTGGGGAAAGCCATTCGTTTGTACTCTAAAAATAGCTTTCGTACCTGTTCCGGCGTCTCCTTCGCGACGAGCTTCTTTTTTGTTGTGAGAGAGACAATGGCGTTTTTTTCCCCCTCGACAGTCTCGATCAGGTCCGGGTTCAGGTAAAACACCTCGTCGTTCAAACGGGTCAGCTTAATCATGAGCGCAGCAAACTACCTCCTTAACCCCGTCAAAACCTGAAACATCTGGTCTGCTGTCCGGATCGTCTCGGCGTTGGCCTGGTAGAAGCGCTGAACCTTTATCATGTCGACAAACTCTTTTGTGATGTCCACGTTTGACTGCTCGACGTTGCGGATGACCACGGAGCCCCTTTGGCCCGTATTCGGCTTGCCGATGAGCGCAATACCCGAAACGTTAGACTCGATGAAGTTGTTCTTGCCCACACGCTCCAGGCCTCCTTGGTTGGGGAACTCGGCCAGCGCCACTTGGGATACGTAGGTCGTGCTGCCGTCTGGGTTTAGCCCGAAGATTCGACCGTTTAAGTCCATGTCGATTGCCATATAGTGCTGGGCCGTTTGGCCGTTTTGCCAGATGGCGTTCACGTTCGAAGGCGCCGAGCGCTGGGTAGCGGGCCCAAGCTTGGGATCGAGGGGAATACCCTGGCCCCTTCTTGCCTGGTCTCGCTGGGGGCTTTCGATGCCGAGGTCAAAGCCGATGGCCTGAGGGTTCACAGAGCCGTCGTCAAAAACGTAAGAACCAGGCGCGTATGTCAGCTGCTGCCTGAGCTGGCCTGTTCTGTCGAAGGTAAGGCATTGCACGTTGCCGAGCGTCCGGACTTGCAGTCCGCCAGGCAGCTTCGCGTTGTAGGCCGTCCACATCATCCAGGTCGAGCCTGGGGAGGCCGGGTTGCTGCCGAGCATGGTTGAATCGGACAACTTCGTGAAGTATACATCTACAGCGTGTTCTTCACCCTGCGAATCGATTACCGATACCTGGGTCGTGTAATCGGCATAGGTGTTGGATAGATACCCAATCATGTCAGCGCTGAGCTGGCTTATGTTTCCTGTTGCCAAGTCCTGAGACAGGCGGCGTGCTAGGTCGGGGGGAAAGCGGTTTATGCTGCCCTGCAGGGCCGAAACGAGCTGTCCGACGTTGCCCGAAGCCGTGGCCTGTGCCAGTTGCGTGAGCAAGCCGAGCATGTCGTTCGGGTTTTGAACGTGCGCACGGGTGTTGCTATCCAAGTTCACGTTCATTTTGACGGCCGAGGTGGCCTTTGGGGTCTGCAGGTCGTTGCGGATATAAACATCCGTAAGCGCACCCGCGGCCGTACCGGTTACGGGATCGAGGCTGTAGCCCTGAAGTCGCTGGCCCCAGGAGTTGATGACGTAGCCATCAGCATTCGTCCCGAACTGACCGGCGCGGGAGTAGTATACGGCTCCATTAGGATCTTTCAAAACGAACAACCCATCGCCGTCTATCGCCATGTCCAGGGGGTTGCCCGTGTCCATGAGCGTACCTTGGGTAAAATTGGAGGTAATTCCAGCCATACGAACGCCAGCGCCCAAATCCGAGGGGAAATACGTGCCCGTCAAGCGTTGGTAGAGAAGGTCTTCGAAGCGGGCCTGGCCTGCCTTGAACCCTGCCGTGCTTGCGTTCGAGATGTTGTTTCCGGTCACGCTCATCGCGTTGTCGTTCGCGATGAGGCCAGTCGAGCCTGTATCGAGCGTTCTTACGATGGACATGGCTTTCCCCCTCGCCTTTGGTTATCGTTTCTAGTTCTTATGTCCCCACGAGCGGGGCTGGAAAGACCCGCCTTCTTAAATTCAGCCAAGCTCATGCCTGGCCATTGACCCGGGTAACGTCCGAGAGCGCAACCTCCTTGCCGTCGACGATCAGCCTTGGCGTTTCGCCCGATAGGTCAACCGAGGTGACAACGCCCTTGCGGCCTTGCTCAATCGTCACGGAGTTCCCGGCGGCGTCCTTGGCCTCGAAGCGCACGCTATACCGGCCATCGGACAGCGGCTTCCCATCAGGGCCGACCGGGATGATTTGAAGCGCCTGATCCCCTGCTTTTTGCGCCCCTAAAGGGTAGCGGGCCACTTCCTTTCCCTGGCCGTCAAGAAGAACGGCCTGGAGCGAGGCCGCATCCGAAGCAAGCCGTATTGGTACGGAAACTGGCTGGCCGCCGATCACGTCCAACGATCGGCCGCCTGCTTCGACCTCCTTGCCGATAAGCGAAACGGGGTCAAGGCCGGAACGCGAGCCGAGCGTTTGCGCCATCTGCTGCAAGATCTTATTCGTGTTTGTCGCCTGCTCTAACGCACTGAACTGGGCAAGCTGGGAGGTGAATTCAAGGTTGTCCATCGGCTGCAGAGGGTTTTGGTTTTGCATCTGAGCAACCAGTAGTTTTAAAAAATCCGACTGGATCGCTTGGGGATCGCTCTTAGAAGCTTGCGGGACGGCGCTGCTCGATGGGCTGATCGAGGCAAACGCGTTTGCAGACTTCGGCATGGAAAGGTCAACATTGCTAACGACTGCCATAGCTTTTCTCCTTTCGCTTGGCTAGACACGGATGCTCAACATTCCTTTGTGGTGAGGCAATACAGGCAGTATTGCGCTTGAGGATGCCGCCTCTTGCCCGTTGGATAAATTCACCGTATGGGTCATGAGAGGCTGCCCCGAAAAGCCTTCAAACTCCTTAGAGAATGAACCCGGATTTCCGATGGATAAGGAGAACTGCGTCAAGTCAAGCCCTTGTTCTCTAAGATTATCCTGTAATCCCGCCTGGCCTTGCTTAAGGGCTTGGCCTGCCTCATGCGAGTTTGCCACGATAAATACCCTTAGGTCGCTTCCTTTTAGGTCAAGCCGAACAGTAAGCTCCCCCAAATCTGGAGGCTCGAGCGCAAGCGTAACCGTATGCCTTTGCTGTATAGCAGGCCTATCCTGAGAAAGGGAGCCAAGGATGGCTTCCTGAAGTTGCCTTGTGACCTCTTGAGCTTCGACCTTGTTCGGCCCGAAAGAGCGGCTCGAAGCCATGGCTTCTTGAAAGGAGATATTGGCGTCTTGCTTGTCCTTGGACTGCAGTAACGGCATCGCTTTTTGGCGGCCCCCCCCATTGTTTTCTGCTTGGATTTTGGAGGCAAACTCCGGCGTCTCTTTAAGATTTAGCCAAGCGCGGTGTTCAGAAAATCGACTCTCTA
>WOYI011471369.1_pt1 | contig 13855 bp, 21 predicted proteins | sample 6423411 | NCBI WGS metagenome assembly WOYI01 (sample SAMN13441803, study PRJNA592873) | oil field metagenome | biome: oil field; feature: oil-well bore; material: oil-contaminated soil; isolation source: oil-contaminated soil from oil-well borehole | place: Germany: Wietze | collected 2016-10-18 ...
TGTCGGCAGAGGTAGCGAAGGAGTTCCGGGAGGACATCGAGACCGTCGGGCGCCTCTGAAACTCGGGCCGTTTCGACGCAGACTTGGGCCGGATCGGACTCCGTTTCAGGGCGTTTCGGAATGTGTTCACCGCTCAGCCGATGGGATCTTCGGCGGGCCCGAGATTCGCGTTGTCGTCTCTTGTTGCAACACGGGTGCAGCTGTATGGGCTGAACCGGATAGAGGTCGCCGATGACGTGTGACCGCGTTGGGCCAGATTCGCAGGCGCCACCAGAGTTTGCTCGGCGTCTCAAGTTGCGCCCGCCGGGTACGAATCCGCATGTGAGGAAGATGCTCGATGCTGCCGCCGGCTCGGCGGATGAGCACACTCAAGTCAAGATCTTCATGGACCTGTCGATGATCGGGGTGGGCGTCGTCGCGGATCGCAAGCCACGCCTCGCGGGTGATGGCCATATTGCACCCGACCAGTACCGGTCCTCCGACCATGAGTGCGCTCACCGGGTAGTAGCAGAGCTCGAGTGCGGCCAAGCCGAGGAAGCGTCCCAACCAGGGAAATCCGTCGATAACGGCTTCTCCTGATCCACTTACTCCGTGCATGCGTGGGGTGTCGATTGCGGCAAAGTGCGTGCGGACGATCCGGACCCAATCGGGGTCGATGATGCTATCGGCATCGATGCGGCAGAGGACGTCGCCGGTGGCAGCGTTGAGGCCCTTGTTGCGGGCTGGCACGATGCCCGGCGTCGGCTCGGTGAGGAGGGTGACGAACGGGTACGCGTTCGCGATGAGCCGGGTGCTGTCGCTACTCCCATTGTCGACGACGATGACCTCTTCGGGTGGGTCGGTCTGCATCGCGATGGCGTCAAGGCAGTCTGCGAGGAAGCCCTCCTCATCACGCGCCGGGATCACGATCGACACCGTCGGGCGGCTCGGCATGCGGGGGGCGGAAGTGGTATCGGCCATGGCGACCTACCTCGACTCGGAATCCGCGTTGAAGGCGAAGCCCGCGAACACGCTGGTCATGATGATCGCCGCGACGACGACGCCTGCGGCAGCAGGCCGCGCTTGCCGTCACCGGCGTGGAAGGCGAGGATGCCCTGCCCGCCGGACGCGTCGGGGAGAGCATCGATCACCTCCTGTGCCGGTGTGCCGTCGACACGGATCTCGTTGTTGAGCTTGGGCGGTTTCACCTCGATCAGCGCGACGATTCCGGCGATGGCCAGCACCCAGCGCCCGGTGACCCACCATGTGCCCGAGTAGGCGAGCCTTCCCCGGCGATACAGCAACGACGACATCCGGACCCCTTCAGTCTCGGGCGCCGCGACCCGGGGGCCGACGGCGCCGCCGCAACGCGAACCAAGTGATAGTCACCTATCAATGTGATAGTCTCATATCAGTTGTGAAAGTCCAATTCGACGCGAGAGGAATCGGGGATGAGCGCGCAGTCGATACGGGCCGACGCGGCGGCGAGTGTGTCTCGGATCATGGAGGCAGCCCGCAGGGTGTTCTCCGTCGGCGACGGATCGGGGACGCTGGACCGGATCGCGAAGGAGGCTGGAGTCGGGATCGCGACTCTCTACCGCCACTTCCCGAACCGCGAGTCCCTGGCTCGCGCGGTATATGACCAGATCTTCGTCCGTGAGGTTCAACCGCTGTTCGACGAGTTCGAACGCACCGATGCTCCTCGTGGTGTGCTCCTGGATCTCGCGGAGCGGCTGCTCGCGGTCTTGGATCGCGAGCGCGGGTTGACGCTGTCGCTGGGCAATGTGGCAGAGGCCACGCGCGAGCTGATGAGCCGCAACACGGAGGTAATCTCTCGCGCGGTCGAACGAGCCCAGCTGTCGGGGAACCTGCGGCCGGACATCGACTCGTCGGACATTCCGAACCTGATGACGATGGTCGCGGCGGGCTTCGGGAGCATCTCCTCCGGTCCCGCTCGTCGTCGCTACCTCAGTCTCCTGCTGGACTCCCTGAGTCCAGCTCAGGCGCAGCCGCTCCCCAAGGCGTGAGCCTGTTGTGAGCGGTCTGGCGCTGGGCGGCGGCGGCGCGCTGGGCGCGGCCCACGTCGGTGTTCTGAAGGCACTTCAGGAGCACCGGATCTTCCCGAGCGTGGTCGTGGGGACCAGTGCGGGTTCGCTGATCGGCGCGGCGTATGCCGCGCGGATGCCGGTGTCCCGCATCGAGGAACTCGTGCGCGCGGCGGATTGGTCCGCTTTCGGACGGCTTCGGCCCTCGCCGCGTCTCGGCCTGCTGGACAGCGCCGCCTTGCTGGACACGATCGACCGGCTCGGTGGCGAGCCGCTGATCGAGGATCTGCCGCGCCGCTTCGCTGCGGTGGCGACGGATCTGCGCACGAGGCAGGCGGTGATCCTCGACCACGGCAGGCTCAGCGTCGCTCTTCGTGCCAGCATCGCCGTCCCCGGCATGTTCGCTCCGGTCATCACGGGCGAACGGGTGCTCGTCGACGGCGGTCTGGCCGCGAACCTGCCGATCGCCGCCGCGCAGCAGCTTGGTGCCACCTTCACGATCGGCGTCCGGCTCCGCCCCGAGTGGGAGCATCTGCCCGCCGCCCGCTCCGCTCAGCACATCGCCTCCCTCGAGGCATCCCCGAACGTGCTGATGATCCGTCCGCGCCTGAACGGGTTCTCCCAATGGTCTCGCGCCGATGTGCCCCGGATCATCGACGCCGGCTATTCGGCGACCGTCACCGCCCTTCAAGAATGGCAAGACCAGCAGCCCCACGTCGCATGACGAACCCTTCTCCGCCCGTCCTCCAGGCGTGATGCGACCGTCGTTTCGCGTGACTCGGCAGGCACCGGCTCGTCGGGCGAGCGGTCGGTATCGGGAGATTCTCCTCCGAGCCCTGGCGCATCGAGCCGCGGCTGACAGCGGGTTCAGGCCGTGAACGGCGATCCGTGCATCAAGGTCCGTCGATCTGCTTCAGGTGCTTCTTCGCTTGCTTCTCTACGAGCACCTCGACGAAGTCGCGCACGCGCGCATCCTTCAGCTCGTCGAAGGCCTCGGTGACGGCATCCCGGATCGTGGATTCCGCCAAGGCGGGAAACCGCGGCTGGAGCCGAACGACGATCTCATCGATCGTCTGCTCCCGGGAGGGTGGTTCGTGGGTCATGCGGGGATCTTCCGGGCGAGCGGCATGCGATAACGCTACCGGGCGAACCCCGCCGTCGTCACGATCCACCCGCGGCGCCGCCCGCGTCTGTTCGCGACCCGTCAGCGGTGTTCGCCGGGTAGATCGTGACCGCACCGGACTCGAACGTGAACTCGACGGTCATGCCGGTCGTGATCTGCGCGTCGGCGACCGCGGTCGGGGTGAGGTCGGCCGAGATGATGTCGGACCGGACGCGGATGATGTCGCCACGCGGCTCGAGGTCGAGAATCGGCGCGATGATGCGGTTCGGGCCGCCCGAGGGCAAGTGCTCGAAAGAGACGCGGACGGCCGCGGGGCGGATCGTGGCGGCGACGCGCGATCCGGTCGGCGCGCCCGTGGCGACCGTGCTCACGATCGCGACGCCCGCATCGGTGGTCATCCCGTCGGGGCTGCGGATGCCGGTGAGCAGGTTCAGCCCGGCCAGGCCCGCGGCGAAGACGGTGCGAGGACGCTCGAGGGTCTCGCGGGTGGGGCCTTCCTCGATGATGTGCCCGTGAGCGAGGACGACCACCCGGTCGGCCAGGGTCAGAGCGTCGAGGATGTCGTGCGTGACGATGATCGCGGTGCGGTCCCGCAGCACGCGCAGTAGTGTGCGGCGGATCGCGGGAGCCACGGCGATGTCGAGCGCGGCGAGCGGTTCGTCCAGGAGCAGCAGCTTGGGGTCGGACGCGAGCGCGCGGGCGATGGCGATGCGCTGCGCCTGCCCGCCGGACAGCTCGGCGGGTCGGCGGGAGGCCAGCGCGACGGCATCCACTTCGCCGAGCCAATGCAGGGCGATCCGGTGCGCCTCAGCCTTGCGGATGCCCTTGCTGCGCGCACCGAAAGCGACGTTCTCGAGCACGCTCAGATGCGGGAACAGGTCTGCGTCCTGCGCGAGTGTCGAGACGCCGCGGCTGTGCGGCGGAGTCCAGAGTCTGCCCCTGTCGTCCAGGTCGAACAGCTGCGTGCCGTCGAGCTCAGCGCGCCCCGAATCGGGGTGCACCAGCCCCGCGAGGATGTTCAGCAGCGTGGACTTGCCGGCACCGTTGGGCCCGAGCACCGCGACGGTCTCGCCGGTGCCGACCTGCAGGTCCACCGCGAAATCCCGGTCGGCGAGGGCGGCTGACAGGCGCAGTGTCATACGCGGGCGCCCCGAGTGAGCGACGAGGTGGTGCCGGCCTGGTGGGCCAGGCCGACGACGATCACGGCCACGACGATCAGCACGAGTGAGAGGGCGACCGCCGCATCGGGGTCCACTTCGCGCTGCAGGTAGATCTCGAGGGGCAGCGTCCGCGTCGTCCCCTGAAGACTGCCGGCGAAGGTGAGCGTCGCGCCGAATTCGCCGAGCGCCCGCGCGAACGAGAGCACCGCACCGGAGATGAGGGCAGGCATCGCGAGGGGCAGCGTGATCCGGCGCAACACGGTTGTGGGTCGCGCGCCGAGAGTTGCGCCAATGGCCTCGAATCGGGTGCCGACGGTGCGCAGCGCGCCCTCGAGGCTGAGCACGAGGAACGGCAGGGCGACGAAGGTCTGCGCCATGACCACCGCGGTCGTCGAGAAGGCGATGTCGATGCCGAGAAGCTCCAGGCTGGATCCGAGCAGTCCGCGCCGGCCGAAGGTGTACAGCAGCGCGATGCCGCCGACCACCGGCGGCAGCACGAGCGGCAGCAGCACGAGCGAGCGCAGCAGCCGCTGGCCGGGAAAACGCGAGCGGGCCAGCACGAGCGCCATCGGGATGCCGAACACGATGCACAGCACGGTGGCGGCGATCGAGGTGCGAAGGCTCAGCCAGAGCGCGGCGATCGAAGACTCCGACGTGACCAGGGGGATGAACTCGCCCCAGTTCACCCGCGTGAGCATCGCCACGAGGGGCAGCACCACGAACAGCGCCCCGACGGCGGCGACCCCCGCCACCCAGCGGGGGACGTCCCTGAACGGAGCCGGCTCGGACAACGGAGCTACGGCTTACCGAATCCGGCCGCCGTGAGAACGGACTGACCGGCTTCGCTGGTGATGAACGCCACGAAGGCTGCCGCGACGTCCGAGGCGTCGGCATCCGTCAGGGCGGCGATCGGATAGGTGTTGACGGCCTCGGCGGACTCGTCGAACGCGACCCCTTCGACCGCGTCCCCGGCGGCGATCACGTCGGTGACGTAGACCAGCCCGGCGTCCGCTTGGCCGGAGGTCACCTTGCCGAGCACATCGGTCACCGACGACTCTTCGCTGACCGGGGCGAGAGTGACGCCGCTCACCTCGACGACCTTAACGGTGGCTGCGCCGCACGGAACCTCGGGCGCGCAGATCACAACCTTCAGACCGGGAGCCGCGAGATCGGCGAACGTCTCGATGCCCGCGGGATTGGCCGGCGGGACCGCGATCTCGAGCACGTTCGTGGCGAAGTCGACGGGGTCGCCGTCGACCAGGCCGGCGTCCGTCAGCTTGGACATGTTCTTCTCGTCCGCTGAGGCGAACACGTCTGCCGGTGCGCCTTCCGTGATCTGCGTGACGAGGTCGGCCGAGCCGGCGAAGTTCAGCTCGACGGTGGTGCCCGGGTGGGCGGACTCGAACTGTTCGGCCAGCTCGGTGAACGTGCCCTTCAGCGATGCGGCCGCGAACACCGTGATCGAGCCCTCCAGGCTGTCGGCGGTCGGGGTGGGAGTCGGGGATGCCGCGGGGGCGGCTCCGGCGCAGCCGGCGAGTCCCACCACGGCAACTGCGGTGATCAGCGCGCCGACGATGCGAGAGGAGCGGGTATTCATCAGGGAGCGACCTTTCCGAGGGGTGTTTCGACGATGACGGTCGTGGCCTTCACGACGGCGATCGCGACCGAGCCGAGTTCGAGGCCCAGTTCGCGCACCGCCTCGGTGCTCATCAGCGACACGACCCGATGCGGTCCGCATTGCAGTTCGACCTGCGACATCACGGTGTCGGAGAGGATCTCGGTGACCAATCCGACGAACCTGTTGCGCGCCGACCGCCCGATCTCGGAGGGGTCCGCGGGCAGCACGGCGTTCTTGCGTGCCAGCTGGGCCAGCTCCAGGCCGTCCACCACCGTGCGCCCGGACGCGTCACGGCTGCTCGAGAGCACGTCGTTGTCGATCCATCGGCGAAGAGTGTCGTCACTGACGCCGAGATAGATCGCGGCATCCCTCACACGAATTTGCGACATGAATGACAGTCTAAGTCCGCATTCGCGGGTGAAGAGCTCCGGATCGTGCGCACCTCGTAGGCTCAGGCGCTATGGCCCTCGGCGCAACGATCCACACTTTCACGGTGCAGCTGGCTGACGTCGACCGAGGCGTCTACGAGGACCTCGCGCTCCGCGTCGCCCGCCACCCGTCCGAGACGGAGGCGTTCATGATGACGCGGCTGCTCGCGTACTGCCTCGAGTATGAGGAGGGCATCGCCTTCAGCGAGGGCATCTCGTCGACCGACGAGCCGGCGGTTCTGGTCCGCGACCTCACCGGCAGGCTGACGGTGTGGATCGAGGTGGGCGCGCCCGACGCCGATCGTCTGCACTACGCCAGCAAGCTGGCCGACCGCACCGTGGTCTACACGCACCGCGATCCGGCCAAGGTGATGGCGCCGTGGGCGGGCAAGCGGATTCACAAGGCCGACGCGATCACCCTGCACAGCTTCGACCCCGGATTCGTCGAGGCGGCGGTCGCCGCGCTCGATCGGCGCAACAGCGTGACGCTGTCGGTCACGGAGCGTGAGCTCTATCTCGACATCAACGGGACGAGCCTGAGCTCGGCCGTGCACGATCACCGCATCACTCAGATCGGGTGACGCGGCCGACTCGCCTGCGGCGATAGCGTGCTCGGGCAGGTACCCAATCCAGGAGGTTCTCCATGAGCGCCGATCGCCACGCCCGTACGATGCTGCCGATTCCCGATCGGCCCGCCCCGGGGCTGACCACCTACGACGCGAAGGATCCCGACACGGCGTACCCGCCGATCACGCCGCTGCTGCCGCCCGAGGGCGCGCCGAACGTCCTGATCGTGCTGATCGACGACACCGGCTTCGGGGCGTCGAGCGCGTTCGGCGGGCCATGCTTCACGCCGAACGCCGAGAAGCTGGCCGCGGGCGGCCTGAAGTACAACCGCTTCCACACCACCGCGCTGTGCGCACCGGACCCGTGCGGCGATGCTGACCGGGCGCAACCACCACTCGGTCGGCATGGGGAGCATCACCGAGACGGCGACTTCGGCACCGGGCAACAGCTCGCTCAAGCCGAATACCAAGGCTCCGCTCGCGATGACCCTCAAGCTCAACGGGTATTCGACGGCGCAGTTCGGCAAGTGCCATGAGGTGCCGGTATGGCAGTCCTCCCCGATGGGCCCCTTCGACGCGTGGCCCTCGGCAGGCGGCGGTTTCGAGAAGTTCTACGGGTTCATCGGCGGCATCGGCGCCTCTGCCGAGGGCACCCTGAACGGCTCGTTCAACGAGATGGCCAACTTCAACGGGATGGGCGCCATCGAGACTCCCGAGTTCCTGCTGTCGAAGATGGACGAGTTCGGCACGCCGAGTTCCTACAACCACTACGCCGTCGGCTGGGCATGGGCGATGGATGCTCCCTTCCAGTGGACGAAGCAGGTCGCGTCGCACTGGGGCGGCACCCGCAACGGCACGATCGTGCACTGGCCGGAAGGCATCTCCGAGAAGGGCGGCCTGCGCTCGCAGTTCACCCATGTCATCGACGTCGCTCCGACGGTGCTCGAAGCGGCCGGACTGCCGGAGCCGACGATGGTGAACGGCGTGCAGCAGTCGCCGATGGAGGGCACGTCGATGCTCTACTCGTTCGACGAGGCGGATGCTCCCGAGAAGCACGACCTGCAGTACTTCGAGATGTTCGGCAACCGCGGCGTCTATCACAAGGGCTGGAGCGCGGTCACGAAGCACCGCACGCCTTGGATCCTCATGGGCGGCGTGATCCCTGCGTTCGACGACGACGTCTGGGAGCTCTACGACGGCAGCGTCGACTACAGCCAGGCGCGGGATCTGTCGAAGGAGCAGCCCGATCGGCTGCACCACCTGCAGCGACTGTGGCTGATCGAAGCCGCCAAGTCAACGTGCTGCCGATCGACGATCGGGGAGCGGAGCGGCTCACCCCCGAGCTCGCCGGACGCCCGACCCTCATCCGTGGGAACTCCCAGCAGTTCTTCCCGGGCATGGGACGGCTGTCGGAGAACAGTGTGGTCAGCATCAAGAACAAGTCGTGGTCGGTGACCGCGGAGATCGAGGTCCCCGAGGCGGGGGCCTCTGGAGTGATCATCGCCCAGGGAGGTCGCTTCGGCGGCTGGAGCTTCTACGTCAAGAACGGCGGGGCGACGTTCGTCTACAACGTGCTGGGGATCCGGGCCATGTAGTCCCGCGACTTCGTCTGAAGAAAAGCGCCGAGCGCCGAGAGTACGGACAATTCGAACGCCAGGTTCATCACCTCTGCGGCATTCATGGTCGACGGACGCTCCCGCGCTTCCATCGTCACGCGCCACTCGAGCGCGGACATCTCCGGTTGCAGGTAAGCGAGCGTCGGCGCGTTCACCAGCTGGAACACCACGAGGCCTGTGTCGGCCCCGTCTTCGCGTCCTGGGGGATGACTTTGGCTGATGCGCCGATCGGATAGCCGAGCGCGGCGAACTCGTCGAGCCATGACTGCAGCGTGCTCATGCTCCGGAACGGCATCTCGATCTCCCCACTCATGATCAGGACGGAACGTGCCGTCGACAAAGCAATCATGCGGTCTTTCGGCGCAAACCGGTCCAAGTTCTTCGCAACCCTTCGTTTCAGGTCTGTCAAGCCCCCCGCTCCGCACGGTTTCATCCTGCTGAATGGTCATCTACCCACCCGAACCACGAGCAAGGAGCATCCCATGGTGCAGATCATCGAAACCATCGACGTCGACGTCCCCGTCCGCACGGCCTACGACCAGTGGACGCAGTTCGAGTCCTTCCCCAAGTTCCTCGACGAGGTCGAATCGATCACGCAGCTCGACGACACGCACACGCACTGGAAGGTGAAAGTGGGCCCGGTCGAGCGCGAGTTCGACGCTGAGATCACCGAGCAGCACGCCGATGAGCGAGTCGCCTGGAACAGCCTCGGCGGCGACACCGAGCACGCCGGCGTCGTCACCTTCCACAAGCTCACGGACACCTCCAGCCGAGTGACCGTCCAGCTGGACTGGGCGCCCGAGGGACTCGTCGAGAAGGTCGGCGCTCTCGTCGGAGCCGGCTCGCACGCCGTCAAGAAGGATCTCAAGAACTTCAAGGAGTTCATCGAGGCTCAGGGCGTCGAGACCGGTGCCTGGCGCGGCGACGTCTCGGCCTGAGCTGGAGATGACGTCCACCTCGCTCGCGCCCGGTGCGATCGCCTCGGCGTTCGTCGCCGACGCGATCGGGGACGCCGCCGATGTCTCCGGATTCGGCACCGACGTCGACGCGACGCTCGAGTGGTGCCGCGAGGCGGCGGCCGGCGCGCCGCACGTGGGTCAGGGCAGGACGAACCAGGTGTGGGAGCTGCTGGCGGCGACCGCGGCGCGTGACGTCTCGGCGGCACGCATGCTCGAGCCGCACCTGGATGCTCTGAGCATCCTTGCGCAGGCCGGTGTCGAGTCGCCGGCCGGATCGACCTGGGGCGTGTTCGCCGCCGAGGCGGCGGGGCTGCGCCTCGAGGCACGAGAAGGAACGCGCGGTTGGACGCTCCACGGGACCAAGCCGTGGTGCTCCCTCGCCGCGAACCTGACGCACGCGCTGGTCACGGCATCCCTCGAATCAGGGGAGCGCGGACTGTTCGCGGTCGAACTGCGCACTGACGGCGTTCGGCCGCATCCCGGTCCCTGGGTCGCCCGAGGCATGCCCGACGTGGTCAGTGCGCCGGTCGATTTCGACGACGTGCCCGCCGTCGCGGTGGGGCCGGCGGGCTGGTACCTGTCACGCCCGGGCTTCGCATGGGGAGGTATGTCGGTCGCGGCATGCTGGTGGGGCGCCGCCGTCGGCCTGGCCGAGCCGTTGCGGGCAGCGGCGACGAGCGAGCGTGCAGACCAGGTCGCGCTGGTGCACCTCGGCCGCGTCGACGCCGCCCTCTGGGGGGCGCGCGCCGTGCTCGCCGAGGCCGCCGCACTCGTAGATGCCGCACCCGGCGCGGGAGGAGATCGGCTGCTCGCCGAGCGGGTGCGCGCCGTGGTCGCCGATGCCGCGGGCCTGACACTGACGGAGACGGATGCCGCCCTCGGGCCCACGCCGCTCGTCGCGGACCTCGCCCACGCGCGGCGCGCGGCAGACCTGCACCTGTACCTGCGCCAGCATCACGCGCTGCGGGACTCGGCGCGCATCGGCCGGGAACTCGCCGCCCGAGCGGGCGCGTGATGGGCGCGTTCACGCACCTCGAGCGCGGCACGCCCGAGCGCGTCTGGCAGGCGGATGGCCGCATCCGCCTCGCCCCCTCCCTCGACGTGGACATCGATGAGCTGATCGTCGTGGCAGCGCACCCCGACGACGAGACCATGGGGGCGGGAGGGCTGATCCGTCGCATCCACGCGACCGGCGGGCGCGTCACCGTGGTGGTCGCGACCGACGGCGAAGCATCGCATCCGAATTCGGTGTCGCATTCGCGCACCGTCCTGCGGTCGATCCGGCGCACCGAAGTCACTCGTGCCGTGCACACGCTCGCACCGTCCGCCCGCGTTCAGTTCCTGGCCCTTCCCGACGGTGAACTGCGCGAGAACCAGACCGCCCTCGACCGGACGCTCGAGAAGGTGCTGTCATCGGCCGAGGCCGCGCCGGAGCGCATCCTGGTCGTCGCCCCGTGGTCGGGGGACGGGCACCGCGACCATCGGATCGCGGCCGAATCCGTGGCGCGAGTCACCGCGCACCACGGTGTGCACCACCTCGGATATCCGATCTGGCTGTGGCATTGGGGGCAGCCCGCCGATGTGCCGTGGGAGCGCGCCGCATCGCTGGCTCTCACGCCGGGCGAGAGTGCGATCAAAGCGCACGCGCTGCGAACGCACGTCTCGCAGCTCGAGCCGCTGTCGGATGCCCCGGGCGACGAGGCCATCGTCTCCGAGACGATGCAGGCGCATTTCGCGCGCGACACCGAGCTGTTCCTTCACGAGGCTGACACGCAGGATGACTCGCTGCCGCCTGACTACTTCGATTCGTTCTACGCGCGCCACGACGATCCGTGGGGATTCGAGACGCGCTGGTATGAAGAGCGCAAGCGCGCGCTGCTCATGGCGAGCCTGCCCACCCGTGCACTGGGATCCGTGCTCGAGGTCGGCTGCTCCACCGGCTTGATCACCGTCGACCTGGCCGCACGCGCCGACCGCGTCGTCGGGCTCGAGCCGGCGGCCGCCGCACTCGAGGCGACACGCACGCGCACACGCGCCCTGCGGAACGTCGAACTGCAGCGCGGCGGGGCGCCTGCGCACTGGCCTGCGGGCCCGTTCGACACCATCGTGCTGTCGGAGGTCGGCTACTACCTGTCGCCACCGGATCTCGAGCGGACGATCGCGCTGATCGACGACTCGCTGACCGAAGAAGGATCCCTGGTCGCCTGCCACTGGCGGCACCCGGTCGCCGACTATCCCCAGACCGGCGACCAGGTGCATGCGGCGCTGCGCTCGGTCCGCACGTGGGAACGGCTCGCCCTGCACGAGGAAGAGGATTTCGTGCTCGAGGTGTTCGGTCGGCACCCGGTCGTCTCCGTCGCCCGACGGGAGGGACTCGCATGACGCGCGCCTCGATCCGCGCGGTCGCGGTGGTGATCCCCGTGCACGACGAGGCTGCGCTTCTGGAACGGTGTCTGAACGCGCTGGGCGCGGCCGTCGCGGCCGCGCGCGTCCCATGCGTCGTGCGCATCGTGCTGGATGCCTGCACCGACGAGTCCGCCGACATCGCCGCGCGGCATCCGTTCCCCGTCGTCCCGGTCGATGCCAACGCGGTCGGTGCGGCACGCGCGAACGGCGTGAGTGCCGCGCTCGCAGCGCTGCCGCACGTGCCGCCCCAGCGCGTGTGGATCGCGAACACGGATGCCGATTCGGTCGTTCCCGTCAACTGGATCGCACTGCAGCTCGAGCTCGCCGCGGCGGGCGCGGACGTGATGGTCGGCACGGTGCGCCCCGACTTCGACGACCTGACCGAGGATCACCGTCGGCTGTGGCTCGACACCCACGAACCGGGCAAGCCGAACGGCCACACCCACGGCGCGAACCTGGGTGTGCGCGCGAGCACCTACCTGCAGGCCGCGGGCTTCGACGAGCTCGTCGAGCACGAAGACGTGCGGCTGGTCGAGGCGTGCCGCGCGATCGGCGCCACCGTGGTGGCAAGCGATGCCGCAGAGGTCGTCACCTCGGGTCGCTTCACGGGCCGCACACCGGGCGGGTACGCGGGCTACCTCCGCGAGCAAGCCCTCCGCCTTCCTCACCGGGCCGAGCGTGCGCTGCTCGACGCCGAGAGGAGCACCGCATGAGCGGGGACGTCTCGCTCTCGCGCATCGCCGCGTCGGACGCGGGTGAGGTGCTCACGGTTCAGCGGGCCGCATTCGTGTCGGAGGCGCAGATCTACGGCTCTGCCGACATGCCGGCGCTGGTGCAGACCCTGGCCGAACTCGAGGCCGAGCTGCGTGCGGCAGACGGATGGGTCGCGCGCATCGACGGGCGCCTGGTCGGTGCGATCCGCACGCGCGAGGAGAACGGCCTCCTGCTGATCGGCCGGATCGCGATCGCACCCGATCAGCAGGGCTCGGGAATCGGCCAGGCGCTGCTCGAGGCCGCGGAGTCGCACTCGCACGCCGACGAAGCCGAGCTGTTCACGGGCAGCCTCAGCGAAGCGAACATCCGGCTCTACGAGCGCTGCGGCTACGCCGAGACCGAGCGCGTCGACCAGGAGGACGGCATCCAGGAGATCTTCTTCCGCAAGAGGCTGCGGGATCCCTCGACCTAAGGTGCGGAGCTGTCCAGATCGATGGATTGAGCGGCGTCCGTCTCTGCGTGGGCGACCGCGGTAGGCGGGCGCAGCAGACGAGCACGACGATCGATGTCGTCGATCACGCCCTGATCGCGACCGCTCTCGGCGCCCTCTGTCGGCACCGCGAGAAGCTGGCTGGCCGGCCCGATGAGGAACTCGGCCGTGGCAAGAGTCCCGTCCTCGCCGACGACCGGAACCACGAGGACATCCGACGCCTTGGTGGCCGCGAGTTCGCGCGCGTATTGGATCAGCGCCTCGGCCACGTCGTCCGCCATCACTACCGAGCCCCCGGTGTAGTGCAAAGTCATCATGACTCCATCGTGCGAGCAGGCGCCGCCAGGAGCGAGGGGGTTGTGCGATCCGGCATCCCGTGCATGAGTGACGGGTATTCGCCCGCCGCGTCGCTACGAGAGCAGGTCGTCGGTCGTGGCGCCGGCAACTGCGACGGTGACCTGTGTTCCCCACGGGTCGTCGACCCGTACAGCGCGACCGTCGTCGGCGAACGCGACGTTCTTCGCGCTCAGGCGGGCGGTGAGCGCGTCGAGGTCTTCGCGGGCGGGCACCGACACCGCGACATCGCCGAGCCCGAGGCTCGCAGCGCGCGGGCCGGCGCCGGCCGAGTGCCAGACATTCATCGCGATGTGGTGGTGGTAGCCGCCGGCTGAGGCGAACAGCGCTCCGGGGTAGCTGGTCGCGGTCGGCTCGAATCCCAGCGCATCGAGGTAGAAGGCCCGCGCGACCCGCA
>WOYI011326530.1_pt1 | contig 13843 bp, 13 predicted proteins | sample 6423411 | NCBI WGS metagenome assembly WOYI01 (sample SAMN13441803, study PRJNA592873) | oil field metagenome | biome: oil field; feature: oil-well bore; material: oil-contaminated soil; isolation source: oil-contaminated soil from oil-well borehole | place: Germany: Wietze | collected 2016-10-18 ...
GAGTAGGCGCAGCGCGTCCTGTGAGCACTCGGTGATCGAGTAGCGCGCAGCGCGTATCGAGATCCGTGCAGGGGCTCCGCCGAAGGGCGGGGCCCCTCCCGCGTTCCCGCTCAGAACCCGGTCGGGAGCACGTCGAAGCCGCGTTCGCCGATAGGGACGGCATCCGTCACCATAGCCGTCTCGACCTGCGCGCCCGGCGGACCCTGTGCCATCCACGCGATCACTTCGTCGACCTGATCCTGAGTGCCCTCGATCTCGGCCTCGACGCTGCCGTCGTGCAGGTTGCGCACCCAGCCCGCGACCCCGACCTTCCGGGCGACCATCCGCATCGTGTAGCGGTAGCCGACGCCCTGCACCATGCCGTGCACCATCACGTGGACGCGCCTCATCGCTCCATCGTGCCGTGCGAGGGCTGGGAAGGCCAGAAGCCGGGTGTCAGGAATCATTGGGGGAGCACGAGACTCGTGCCGATCCCGATCATCACGACCGCGATCACCGCGTCGAGGATCCGCCACGCGCGCGGCGTGCTGAGCCAGCCACTGAGGTAGCGCGCGCCGCCGGCGAGGCCGAAGAACCAGATCACGCTCGCGGCAATCGCCCCCGCGGCGAACACCCAGCGCGCATCGCCGTGCGTGTTGGCGACCGTTCCGAGCAGGAAGACCGTGTCCAGGTACACGTGCGGGTTCAGCCACGTCAGCGCGAGGCAGGTGAGCACGACCGGCAAGGCCTTGGTGCGGGCCCGCACGGCTGCGCCTGAGGCAGGGGAATCGCTCGCAGTGGGGTCTGCGGCGGCGGATCCCTCCGCCTCGAGCGTGTGCCCGGACGGCCGCCAGGCGCGCCGCGCGGCGAGGAGCCCATACCCCACGAGGAAAACAGCGCCCGCCCACCGCACCACGTCGATCAGCCAGGGAACCGTGTTCAGCACGAACCCGACCCCCGAGACGCCGAGCGCGATGAGCACCGCGTCCGAGATCGCGCAGATCGCTGCGACCAGGACCACGTGCTCGCGGCGCAGGCCCTGGCGCAGCACGAAGAGGTTCTGCGCGCCGATCGCGATGATCAGCGAGAAACCGAGGCCGAGCCCGGCGAGCAGGGGGGAGAGCATGTCTCGACGCTATGCGTCGAGGGTGGTTGAGTCCAACTGATGATTCTTCAGATGCATTAGTCTCGCTAATGATGCGCATCTCTTTCGAACTGGCCGAGACCGTTGCCGCCGTCGTCGACGAAGGCACGCTGGATGCCGCCGCCCGCCGACTGCACATCACTCCGTCTGCGGTCAGCCAGCGCGTCAAGACGCTCGAGGAGCAGCTCGGTCGCGTCGTGCTCGTACGGTCCAAGCCCGCTCGGCTCACCGAAGCGGGCACGGCGGTCGTGCGGATGGCCCGCCAGATCGCGCTGCTCGAGCACGACACGCTCGTCGAGCTGGGTGATGAGAGCGGTGACGCCTCGCGCACCACGGTGCCGCTCGCAGTGAACGCCGACTCGCTCGCCACCTGGTTCCTCGAGCCTCTCGGGCGGCTCGCGGAGCGGCATCCGGTCGTGTTCGAACTGCACCGCGACGACCAGGACTTCACCGCCTCGCTGCTCGAATCGGGCGCGGTGATGGGCGCCGTCACGTCGCGCTCCACGCCCGTCGCCGGCTGCCGCGTCAGCACGCTCGGGGCGATGCGCTACGAGGCGGTGGCCACGCCCGCGTTCGCGAAGCGCTGGCTGCCCGATTCGTCCTCGCCGTCCACGCTGGCCCAGGCGCCCCTCGTAGACTTCGACCGCCGCGACGACCTGCAGACCCGGTGGCTCCGCGCGTGCGGGATCGACGAGACACTGCCGTCTCGGCACTATGTGCCGGCGTCCAACGACTTCGCCACGGCGGTCCGGCATGGCCTCGGCTGGGCACTGCTGCCCACCTTCCAGTCGCACGACGCGCTGCATGCCGGAGACCTCGTGAGGCTGGGCGGTCCACCGATCGACGTGCCCCTGTACTGGCAGCAGTGGAACCTGCGCTCGCCGCTGCTGGACGCGATCGCGGAGGAGATCGTGGCCGACGGGCGGCACCTGCTCAGTCCCCTTCCCCGGCCGGAGGCGTGACCGGCCTCAGTCGTCGCTGACGCGCAGCACGATCTTTCCGCGCGTGTGGCCTCGTTCGAGTTCGGCGTGCGCGGCGGCGGCATCATTCAGGTCGAAGACCCGGTCGATGTACACCTGCACCGCGCCGGAATCGAGGAGGCGACCCACGGTGGCCAGCGTGCCGCCATCGGGGATGACCTTGTAGCCGGTCGGGCGCACGCCCGCGTCGGCCGCCGCGTCGGCATAGCCCGGCCACGACCCGGTCGGCACCAGGATGTACAGCCCACCCGGGCGGATGATCTTCAGCGAGCGCTCGCCGGTCCTCTCGTGGACGTTGCCGACGAGGTCGATCACGACGTCGACGTCGGCGATGACGTCCTCGAACCGGGTCGAGGTGTGGTCGATCACGACCGACGCACCGAGTTCCCGCAGCCACGAAGCGTTACGGGTCGAGCCGGTCGCCGTCACATGAGCACCGAAGTATGCCGCGAACTGCACGGCGAAGTGGCCCACGCCGCCGCTGCCGGCATGGATCAGCATCCGCTGTCCTTCGTGGGCATGGGCGGTCTCGACGACCAGGCCCCACGCGGTCAGTGCGGCCAGCGGAACCCCCGCGGCCTCGACATGGGAGAGTGACGAGGGCTTGCGTGCGACCGACTGCGACGGCACCACGGCGTACTCGGCATAGCTGCCGCCGGAGCGGGGGAACGGGACCATGCCGAACACCGGCGTACCCGGTGGCAGCGGGTGCGACTCGTACGGCGAGCGCACCACGATGCCGCTGAAGTCGAAGCCGAGCGCCGCCGGGTACGCCGCGATCGCACTGGAGACGCCGGTGCCGCCGCGCGTCTTCGCGTCGATCGGGTTGATGCCCGCTGCCACGACTCGCACGAGGAGTTCGCTGAGGATCGGCGTGGGCACGGCCACGGTCGCTTCGTGAAGCGCTTCGGGGCCCCCGGTCGCCTCGATCACGGCGGCGCGCATCGTCTCAGGCGGGTCCGCGACCGCGACGCGGGTCGAGTCGGGAGTGGATGCGGGTCGCAGCGGCCGGAATCTCATGGATCGCTCCTTCCGGGTGCATGTCGGCTTCGGCAGCACTCGTTTGCTGGTGGACACAGTCAACCCTGACTATGTCTCGCCCGTGTTACGCGGGTGCTACCAGTCGACTAAGCCCTACCGGGCGTTTCGTGTGACCCACCGGATCGTTCATCCGGCCGTCAGGGGGTCTCGCCGGCAGTGAGCGCATGCAGCAGTCGCGTGAGGTCGCGGATCTCGGCGACCGACCACTCTTCGAGGGTGTTGAACAGGACGCTCTCCTGAGGTGCCCGGGCATCGGCGAGTCGCTCGAGACCCTTGACGGTCGGCGAGAGCAGGCTGGAGCGGCCGTCGGCCGGATCGGGGGTGCGGGTGATCAGACCGAGATCTTCGAGCTCTCGCACCGTGCGACTGATCTGGCCCTTGTCGGCCATGAGTGATTCGGCCAGGCTCGAGAGCGTGACGCTCTCGCGGCGCACGATCGTCGTGAAGACCTTATATGCCCCGGGGAGCATCCCCGGGCTGACCCGCTGCGCATTGTCGGCGAGCATGCGGTGCATGCGGCTGATCAGTTCTCCGAACTCGGCCTCGAGGGCGCGCGCCGCATCGGTGCGCGCCTCTCGGGTTTCGCCATTCGCCACGGTGGAGACTACCGATTGGTGCCGCGAGAGTCCGAGGATCCGGCGTCGCGGGAGGCGGCATCCTGGGTCCGCACCGAGCCGGTCGCGGCCAGGACGTCCATGCCCTGCGAGACCGACACCGTGGCGAAGTCGGCTTCGGCCGCCTGCAGACGCTCGCCGGTGGTCATGCGGGTCAGCGGCTTGTTCGGCAGGAACACGATCGCGATCAGGCTGATCACCGCGAACGGCACGGCGATCAGGAAGGAGTGCGAGATGCCCTGGGCGTAGATGTCCTCGAAGATGATCCGCAGCGACTCGGGCATCGCCGAGACCTGGGGGAGCGTGCCCGAAGCGAGCGTGTCCGCCCACTTCTGCGCGTCGGCGCCCAGTCCCATGATGGCCGTCGTGATGTCGTCCTTGCCCGCCGTCACCAGGTCGGTGACGCGGGCAGCCAGGGCCGCGCCCATGACCGAGACGCCGATCGTGCCGCCGAGGCTGCGGAAGAACGTGACTCCCGAGCTGGCGACGCCGATCTTCGTGGGCTCCGCCGTGTTCTGCACGATGAGCACCAGATTCTGCATCGTCATGCCGACGCCGGCGCCGAGCAGGAACATGTACAGCGAGACGAGCGCGAAGTTCGTGTCGTACTGGAGCGTCGAGAGCAGATACGAACCCGCGATCAGGAGCACCCCGCCGACGATGAGGAACGGCTTCCACCGGCCGAACTTCGTGATCAGGGCACCGACGCCGATCGAGGAGAGAAGGAGTCCGGCGATCATCGGGATGGTCATCAGGCCCGCCTGGGTGGGGGTCGCGCCACGCGCCAGCTGCATGAACTGGGAGAGGAACACCGAAGCGCCGAACATCGCGATGCCCGTGGCGACCGAGGCGATCACAGCGAGGGTGAAGGTCGGATTGCGGAACATCGTGAGCGGGATCAGCGGCTCCTTCGAGCGCATCTCCACGATGATGAACAGGATGGTCGCGAGGACCGCGCCGCCGACCATCAAGAGCGTCGTGGTGCTCAGCCACTCGAAACTGTCACCGGCCAGGCTCACCCAGATCAGCAGCAGCGACACCGCGACCGACAGCAGGACGATGCCCACGTAGTCGATGCTCACCTTGCGCTTGGCGTGAGCGGGGACGCGCAGAGTGAGCTGGATGATGATGAGCGCGGCGATCGCGAAGGGCAGCGCGACGTAGAAGTTCCAGCGCCACCCGAGCGTGTCGGTGATGACGCCGCCCAGGAGCGGGCCGCCGACCGTGGCGACAGCCATGACGGCGCCGAACAGACCCATGTAGCGGCCGCGTTCGCGGGGGCTGATGATGTCGGCCATGAGCACCTGGCTGAGGGCGGCGATTCCGCCGGCGCCGATGCCCTGCACGGCACGGAACGCGATGAGGGTCGTCGTGTCCTGCGAGAAGCCCGCTGCGGCGGTGGCGAGCACGAAGATGACGATCGCGATCTGGAACAGCAGCTTGCGGTTGAACAGGTCGGCGAGCTTTCCCCAGATCGGCGTCGAGATCGCCGTGGTCAGCAGTGTGGCGGTGATGACCCAGGTGAACGCGGTCTGGTTGCCGTCGAGGTCGTGGATGATGACGGGAAGCGAGGTCGAGACGACGGTCGAAGCGAGCATCGAGACGAACATGGCCAGGAGCAGGCCGGAGAGCGCTTCGAGCACCTGGCGGTGCGTCATCTTGGGCTTCGTGAGCTCCTCGGAAGCGGAGGAAGGAGTGGACATGGAGATCCTCTTCGGGAGAATGCGGACGGTCGGCGGCGACGACGGCGGCGCGAGAAAGTTGATCCAAGTCAACTGTTGAGTTGAGTCAACTATATTGTCAATGCTTGACGTCTGTCAACTATTCCCGAGGAGGGTCAGTCGGCCAGGGCGAGTGCGCGGAAGGGCTCGCGCGAGACCGGAGGGTGCGGCATCCGCGTCTCTTGTTCCCCAGGCAGGCGCGAGAGCATGGTGCGGCGGTGCAGCTCGTCGATCAGCGAGGTCGCCAGGCGCACGAGCTTGCCGATCTCGACCTCATCGCGGTCGATCCAGGCGCAGCGCGGCTCGTCGGCGATGGGCACGAATGCGTCGTGCTCCTCCCAAGCCACGAGGGTGCGCTCGGCGCCCAGGACGTGCTGCTGCCACCAGACCTGCCGCAGATACGACCGGGGGATGCTGCGCCACGACTTGTTCGTCGTCTTGATCTCGCAGAGGATGACCCGGCCCGAGCCGTCGACGACCACGCCGTCGGGCGTGGCCAGGTGGCGCTTTTCGACCTCGGCGTGGAAGAGGGCGCTCGAGGGGAGGATGCCGTGAGTAGCCGCGACCCAGCGCGCGATCTCGGGCTCCCGGACCCGACCGTGCGCGGTATAGGCGTTGCCCGAGAAGCCGGAGCCCATGAGCTTCGCGTCGGCGGCCTTCCCGATCGCATTCACCGAGGTGAGGCCCGCGACATCGGTCGCGGTGATCCCGCGGGAGCGTGCCCGCGTCCAGGCGACCCGGTCGCGGGAGTCCGCGACCACCCGTGCCGCGAGCCCCGGGTGCAGCGCGGCGAGTTCGGGGGTCACGTCTTCGAGGCTATCCCCGCCCGGGGACTTCTCCGTTCGCGACACCCGGGCTGCTCCTCGCATCGAGTGCACTGCCTCTCACCGAGCGCACGACTTCAGCCGCGAGGCGATGCCGTGCGCTCGGTGAGAAGTCGTGCACTGAGCGAGCAGGCTTCTCCCCAGCGTCCGCGCGCGCTGCGTTGTGCACCCATCCGCCCGACGACGGAATCGGGGTGCACCGACCAGGCGAGGGTGGACGGCATGCCCCGCACGATGTCGGTCTCCGAACTCAGTCCGCTGGTCTGTTCCCGCAGCAAGCTGCTCTCGACGGGATGGACGGACCGATCCATCGACGCGGCGGTGCGCATCGGGGAGCTTCTGACCGTCCGACGAGGCCCCTTCATGTGAGTGCACGACCTCGCTGCAGCCGGAAGTCGTGCGCTCGGGAAGAAGTCGTGCGCTCGGGAAGAAGTCGTGCGCTCGGGAAGAAGTCGTGCACTCGGGTGGCCATCCTCGGCCTGGGCGTCGATTTGGCGGGATGGACGGCGGAACGTAGACTTGTCGGCAGCCGAAGACCGCTGGTCATCGACGTGCACGCAAGTGCATGAAGATCGAAGCTCTGCACTGCAGGGGCCCGCGCAGGTGTACGACACGAATCTCCTCCGAGAATCCAGCTCCGTGCGCTTGCGCCGGAGCTTCTTCATTTCGTCGAGTAGAGATCCGATGAGCGGATGCCGTCGGTCGGCGCACCGCCATCGTGGAGCGTCTCGTATACACAAGGAGTGGCCATGGCGCAGAAGGATGCATCGGTCGCCGAACTCACGAGGAACTTCGAGGGTTCGACCGCCGTTCTGCTGACCGAGTACCGCGGTCTGACGGTTGCAGAGCTCAAAGAGCTCCGCAACAGCATTCGTCAGGACGCGGAATACGCCGTGGTGAAGAACACGCTGACAAAGATCGCCGCCAACAACGCGGGGATCTCGTCGCTGGACGAGGATCTCAAGGGCCCCTCGGCCATCGCTTTCGTGCACGGTGACCCGGTCACCGTCGCGAAGGGTCTGCGCGCCTTCGCCAAGGCACACCCTCTTCTGGTGATCAAGGGCGGGTACTTCGACGGTGCCCCCCTGACCGCAGACGAGGTCAACAAGCTCGCTGACCTTGAGAGCCGTGAAGTCCTGCTGGCGAAGCTCGCCGGCGCGATGAAGGCCTCGCTGTTCGGCGCCGCATATCTGTTCAACGCACCGCTGTCGAAGGCTGTTCGCACGGTCGACGCGCTGCGGGAGAAGCAGGAGTCCGCCGCCTGATCAGGGCGCGGCAACATCACCCGGTTGTCGAGTAGGCCGCGAAGCGGCCGTCTCGACACAAGCAAGGAGAAATCATGGCAAAGCTCACCACCGACGAGCTGCTCGACGCGTTCAAAGAGCTCACGCTCATCGAGCTGTCGGAGTTCGTCAAGAAGTTCGAGGAGACCTTCGAGGTCACCGCCGCCGCTCCCGTCGCCGTTGCCGGCCCGGCTGCTGCCGGCGCGGCGCCCGCCGAAGAGGTCGAGGAGCAGACGGCGTTCGACGTCGTGCTCGAGGCCGCCGGCGAAAAGAAGATCCAGGTCATCAAGGTCGTTCGTGAGCTCACCGCTCTCGGCCTCGGAGAGGCCAAGGCCGTCGTCGACGGCGCTCCCAAGGCTGTGCTCGAGGGCGCGACCAAGGAGGCCGCTGACAAGGCGAAGGCTGCTCTCGAAGAGGCCGGCGCGACCGTTACCCTCAAGTAGTCACGAGCCCGCAGGGCGCGACGACTGAGTCACACGAACGCCCCGGATGCTGCATCCGGGGCGTTCGTCATTTCTGGGCGCTCAGAGGTTGCCGTGCTGACGGCCGTCGATCGCGACGGCCGAGCGCTGCGGATCGAGCGCGGCGGTGGAGTTGCGCACCACCAGCTGAGCCCGCATCCGCACCGCTTTGGGTGGCTCGCTGGGATCGTCCAGATGGTTCATGAGCATTTCGACGGCCATGCGTCCCTGCTCGCGCGGCGACTGGCGCAGCGTGGTGAGGGAGAACATGCCGGCGAACTCGTGGTCATCGATGCCGATCACGCTGAGGTCGCTGGGGACCTGAACGCCGAGCCGTCGCGCCGCGATGATCGCCCCGATCGCGACCTCGTCGCAGGTCGCGACGATCGCGGTCGGTCGCGCGCGGGCGTCGCCGAGCGCGTCGACGGCGGATGCATAGCCGCCCGGCAGCGTCACGACCGAGACGATGTGCGACACGTGATCGGACAGGCCCGCGGCGATCATCGCGCCCAGGTAGCCGTCCAGACGGCGGCGATCCACCTGCGCCCAGTGCGTCATGCCGCCGCCAAGGAATGCGATGTCGCGATGGCCGAGCGCGATGAGATGCTCCGTCGCGCGGCGTGCGGCGTAATCGTCATCGACCTCCACGACCGTCGTGGCCTCGCTCGAGCCGACGACGCTGACGACGGGACGGCCGATGGTGATGAGCCGGTCGATCTCGTCGTGGTCCGGTTCCAGCCCGACCGCGATCAGTCCGTCGAACCGCTTGCGCGCCAGGAAATCCTCGAAGATGCGGGTGCGCCCGCTGGTGCCGGGCTTCGCGTCGTAGAGGGTGAGGTCCAGGCCCCGTTCCAACAGCGCCTGCTGGATGCCCTCGAGCACCTCGGCGAAGAACCACCGGTTCACATACGGCATGACCACGCCGATGTTCTGGGTGCGCCCGGTGACCAGGCTCGCCGCATTCGTGGACGGAACATAGCCGAGCGACTCCGCGACCGCGGTCACGCGCGCCCTCGTCTTCTCGGAGACGTAGCCGGAGCCGCTCAGCGCCCTGCTGGCGGTGGACTTGGACACGCCCGCGAGGCGTGCCACATCCGAGATTCCGCTCATCGAGGCTCCTTCGCATCCGCTGGCAGCGTCCTCATGTCGCTCAAGAACGCGACGGAGCACCGCGGGATCATGGAAACGATTCCACATCGAATGTCCACGCGCCACGGTACGCAGTGAAGAGCCTATCCCTGAGCCCCGACTGGAAGAATGGGTTCTTCGCGGGGGTTACGGAGTTGTAACAATGCGCGATTGCGCGCCGCTCGCGTCGTCTCTACGGTGAATATGGAATCGGTTCCCGATAATGCACGTGCGGGGACTTCGATGCGCGTCCTGCGCATGGCACTCAACGAGGAGACAGAAATGAATGGACTGCGTTCACCCGCGCGTCGTCGCACAACGATTGCGATCGGCATCGCGGCGATCGCCACGCTGGCACTGGCCGGCTGCGCGGAGGGCGGCGGTGATTCGGGTGATTCCGGATCGGTCGAGGGCGAAACCGTCAGCATCTCCGGTGGCATCACGGGTACCGAAGCCGACGCCTTGCAGGCATCGTTCGACGCGTTCACCGAGGACACCGGCATCATCGTCGAATACACCGGCGACAAGGGCTTCGAGGGCAACATCGTCACGAAGGTGCAGGGTGGCAATGCCCCCGACATCGCGATCGTTCCGCAGCCGGGTCTGCTCAAGACGCTGGTCGAGACCGGTGAGGTCAAGGAGGCGCCCGAAGGCGTCGTGACGAACGTCGACGCGAACTGGTCTCCGGATTGGAAGTCCTACGGCACGTTCGACGACGTGTTCTACGCGGCGCCGATGCTCGCGAATATCAAGGGCTACGTCTGGTATTCGCCCACGAAGTTCGAGGAGTGGGGCGTCGAGGTTCCGAAGACGTGGGACGAGTTGCTCACTCTGACCGCGACGATCGAGGAGAAGAGCGGTGGCCCGGCATGGTGTGCCGGCTTCGAGTCCGGCGACGCGTCGGGCTGGCCCGGTACGGACTGGATCGAGGACCTCGTGCTGCGCAACTCCGGTCCCGAGGTCTACGACCAGTGGGTCGCGGGTGAGGTGAAGTTCACCGACCCTGAGATCAAGGAAGCGTTCGACGCCGTCGGCGAGATCCTCCTGGACCCTGCCGCTGTCAACGCCGGTTTCGGCGACGTCAAGAGCATCAACTCGACCGCGTTCGCGAACGTCGCGGCTCCGGTGGCGAACGGGACCTGCCCGATGACCCACCAGGCCTCGTTCCTGTCGTCGAACTTCCTCGACGTGGAGACGGCTGACGGCAACGTGCCGACGGTCGCTTCCGATGGCGACGTCTACGCCTTCGTGCTCCCGGGCTACGAAGAGGGTTCGGCGACGATCGAGGTCGGCGGCGAGTTCGTCACCGCGTTCTCCGACGACGCGGCCACGGTGGCGGTGCTCGAGTACATGTCCACCCCGGAGTTCGCTGACGCTCGCGTCAGCCAGGGCGGCGTCATCTCGGCCAACCTGAACGCCGACCCGAGCCTCGCCTCGAGCGAGTTCCTCACCGAGGCGATGACCCTGTTGCAGGACCCGAACACCACGGTCCGCTTCGACGCATCAGACCTGATGCCGTCGACCGTCGGCGCCGGTTCGTTCTGGAAGGGCATGGTCAGCTGGATCGACGGCAAGGACACCGAGACCGTTCTGAGCGACATCCAGGCCGGGTACGAGAACTAGCAGGTCATGGGGCGGCTGCAGCGGGGTCACCATCACGGTGGCCCCGTTGCAGCCTGACGAAACACCCCCGGTCCGCGGGACGCGCATCGGGTTCTAGGCATCCAAGGGTCCAATGACGGGCTCGGAAAGGGATCCATGTCTGAGGCAAGAGTGGAGACCAGGCGGAAGACAGCTCCGGACAAGTCGGATCTCGACGCCGTCGCACGCCAGGAGCGCGAGGCGAAGAAGAGCAGGGCCACGATGGCCGTCGTGGCAGTCGGCTTCATCGTCATCGTGGCGCTGTTCATCTTCATGGTCACGCGGCCACCCGCGGAGGATCCGAAACCCGTATCGCTCGGGTTCTCCCTCAACAGCTTCTTCCAGTGGCTGGGCGACCTCGGGCCGATCGTGCAGATCCCGATCGTGCTCATCGCGTTCGGGGCGGTCGTCGGCATCATCCTGCTGCTGATCGAATACGCGCCTCGATCCGGGCGCGGCTACCTGGTCCTCCGTGTGGCGGCGTGCTTCATCATCCCCGTGCTCGCCTTCATGCTGTTGCGTCCCTACCAGGGCGCGGTGATCTACGTGGTCCTGATCGCGGTCATTCTGGGAGGTCTGCTGTTCTATGCGGACCTGCGGGCCCGCCAAGGCGCCGGATACCTCTTCCAGCTCATCATCTTCAGCGCTCCGGCGACGATCCTGCTCTTGATCGGCCTGATCTACCCGGCGATCGCGACGATCTGGCAGTCGTTCTTCGACAAGACGGGCGAGAGCTTCGTCGCACTCGAGAACTACATCTGGGTCTTCACGAACCCCGAGGGGTTCTGGTCGGTCGTCAACACGATCATCTGGGTGCTCATCGCTCCCACGTTCGCGACGGCCATCGGCCTCGCCTACGCGGTTTTCATCGACCGGGCTCGCGGCGAGAGGGTGCTGAAGGTGCTGATCTTCATGCCGTTCGCCATCTCGTTCGTCGGCGCCGGCATCATCTGGAAGCTGATGTACGACTACCGCCAGGGCGAGCAGATCGGTCTGTTCAACGCGGTCGTAGTCGCCTTCGGGGGCGAGCCGGTCTCCTGGCTCGCGGTCGAGCCGCTTTTCAACACTCTCTGCCTGCTCGTCGTCTTCATCTGGAGTCAGACGGGACTGGCGATGGTGATCCTGTCGGCCGCCGTGAAGGCGGTGCCCATCGAACAGATGGAGGCGGCCGAGCTCGACGGGACCAACGCGTGGCAGCGATTCGTCAACGTCACGCTTCCCGGCATCCGGTCCTCCATCATCGTCGTCCTCACCACCGTCGCCATCGGCGCGCTCAAGATCTACGACGTCGTCGCGGTGATGACCGGCGGGCGAGCGAACTCGACGGTGCTCGCATTCGAGATGGTCAACCAGCAGCAGCGGTTCCAGAGCTATGGCCATTCGGCCGCATTGGCGGTGGTGCTGTTCTTGTTCGTCGTGCCGCTCATCGTCTTCAACGTGATTCAGATCAGGAAGCAGAGGGAGATCCGATGACCATCGAGGTTATCGAGCCGGTCGCCGACCCGCGCACCGCTCGCCAGCTTGCCCGCGACACCGCCAGGCACGAGAAGATGGCGCAGAAGCGTCTCACCTCGCGTGGTGCCACCATCGCGGCGATCTTGATCGCGTTCTTCTGGACGATTCCGACGTTCGGACTGCTCGTCACATCGTTCCGCCCGCCGGCACAGACCCAGACCACGGGTTGGTGGACGGTCTTCACGAATCCGGAGTTCACGCTCGGCAACTACTCCGCCGCGCTGACGTCGGGGGGAACGACGCTGACGCTCGGGGAGTCGTTCCTCAACTCCCTGGCGATCACGATTCCCGTCGTGGCGTTCTCGCTGGCCGTCGCGTCCCTGCTGGCATACGCCTTCGCCTGGATCGACTTCCGGTTCAAGAACACGCTGTTCGTCGCGGTGTTCGCCCTGCAGATCGTTCCGTTGCAGATGGCTCTCGTTCCGCTTCTGAGCCTCTTCTCGCGGGGCCTCACGATCAACGGCGTGTCGATCTTCCCGGGCCTGGAGCTGAGAGACATCGACCACAGCTTCGCAACCGTGTGGATCGCGCACACGATCTTCTCGCTGCCGCTCGCGGTGTTCCTGCTGCACAACTTCATCTCGGAGATCCCGAGTGAGGTCATCGAAGCGGCGCGCGTCGATGGGGCCGGGCACGGACAGATCTTCTTCCGGATGATCCTGCCGCTCGCCGCACCCGCACTGGCGTCGTTCGCGGTGCTGGAATTCATCTGGGTGTGGAACGACCTGCTCGTTGCGACGATATTCGCTCCATCGTCGTCACTGCCGATGACGCAATCTCTGGCATCCCTGTCGGGAACCTGGGGCAATCAGTGGTTCCTGCAATCGGCGGGCACGTTCCTGTCGATTCTGGTGCCGCTGATCGTGTTCTTCGCACTGCAGCGGTTCTTCGTCCGAGGACTGCTGGCCGGCGCCACGAAAGGCTGATCGCAGAGCGGTCGCGCCGCATAGGGTGTGATCCATGGATGCCGTGACCGATGTCGACGCACTGTCCAGGCCCGTCGACCCCGTCGTGGGACTCACCCTCGCGCAGGTCGCCGAGCGCGTGGCCGCGGGACGGACGAATGCCTTCACGGCGGACATCGGCCGCAGTGTCTGGAACATCGTCAGCGCCAACGTGTTCACGCTCTTCAACGCGATCGTGGGCGGCTGCTTCCTCGTGCTGCTGCTGCTCGGACGCTGGCAGGACGCGCTGTTCGGTCTGGCGGCTTTCGCGAACGCGATCATCGGCTGCGTCCAGGAGTTCCGGGCGAAGGCGAAGCTCGACCGCCTGGCGCTGCTGAACGCACCACGTGCGCGCGTGCGCCGGGACGGCGAGGCGCTCGAGATCGCCCCGGCCGATGTCGTGCTCGATGACATGCTCATCCTGCGCGCCGGCGACCAGGTGCCCGCGGATGCCGTCGTCGTAGGCGGCCGGGCGTTGCAGATCGACGAATCCATGCTCACCGGCGAGTCCGCCGGTCACCCGTTCACTGTAGCGATGCGGACGCGAGGCGCAGGCGAACTTGTCAGA
>WOYI010868125.1_pt1 | contig 13835 bp, 10 predicted proteins | sample 6423411 | NCBI WGS metagenome assembly WOYI01 (sample SAMN13441803, study PRJNA592873) | oil field metagenome | biome: oil field; feature: oil-well bore; material: oil-contaminated soil; isolation source: oil-contaminated soil from oil-well borehole | place: Germany: Wietze | collected 2016-10-18 ...
CCATGTGCGGGAATCTGGATGTCCCTTTAGCTGTATTATATGGGTGTCTGTGACAGTGGCCGCAGCGGCAGCAAGAATAACGATCTGCCGTACCCGGTCCATTTTCCCGGCCCCGTAGTTGAAGCCGATAAGAGGCTGGGCCCCATCGCCGATCCCAAGGGCCGGAAGATAGAAAAGCGTGTCGAGGCTGAAGAATATCCCCACGGCCGCAATGGCAAAGTCGCCGCCGAGGGCGCCCATTATGTGGTTGAGCAGTACAAGCATAATGACGAAAGATAGTTCAAGCAGGCCGGGGGAGAAGCCCACGGCCAGGATAGGGCCAACGATATCCCTGCGCGGGGACAGCATATCGATTCGTATTTTGAGGGAGCTGCGGTGAGTGTAAAAGAATCCCACCCAGCAGATCGCAACGGCCTGGGCTATGGTCGTTCCCAATGCGGCCCCTCGTACCCCCCACCCGAAGCGGGCGATGAAAAGCCAGTCCAGGAAGATGTTGGTAAGCGTTCCAACCAGCATGGTGCCCATGGCCCACTTCGGAGCCCCCTCGGCCCGCATGAGCCCGTTGAGGATGAAGTTCACCATGAGAAACGGTATGCCGAAAAGAAGTATCTCGAGATACGCGAGAGCCTCAGGGATGATCTTGTCGCTGGCCCCGAAAAGGCGAAGCAGTTCTTCGCCGAAGAAGAAGCCGGTCAGTGCCAGAAACAGCCCGACCAGTACGGACATGGTGGCCGCGTTGGACAGGACGTGTTCCGCGCCGGCTTTGTCCCCTTTGCCCAGGGTGCGGGATACGAGAGATGACGCCCCCACGGAAACGAGAATGCCCAACGTGATAGCCAGGGCAAAGAACGGAAAGGCGACAGTAACGGCCGTCAGTCCGTGCGAGCCGACGATGCGGCCGATGAACATGCGGTCGACGATATTATAGAGAGCGTTGGCCAGCAGGCCGATGATGGAAGGCAGCGAGAAACGCAGCAGCAGTATCCCTACGGGGTCACGCCCCATTGCCTCCGTGCGAAGGTCCATCGTCACGATCTTTTCCTCCCGGGAGCATTGTTCGGATCATCCAAAAAGGGGCCGGAGGCTTGAGCCTCCGACCCCTCATTCTATAGCGAAAGGGCAGCTTGCCCGAAGATCATATCATATTGCTTTTACCGCCCTGCATGTTTTCGAGCAATAAACCGTCCTGAATATGGCTCCTTTTGATCTTCTCTGAAAGAAATTCCTCCATGAAGAGGGTATGATTATCTATAGCATTATTCGCTCATTTTCTGCGGGGCGGTGATCCAGGATAAACAGGGAGGTTCTAAATTTGCGAAAAGTCGTAAGACTGGATGGAAAAAACCTTTCGATGCAGGATTTTCTGGCCGTTTCCCGTGATGGGGCCATGGTTGAAATTTCAGGGGAAGCCATGAAGCGGGTCATCCGGTCGCGTGGCATCGTCGATGAGCACCTGCGGGTCGGAAAACCGATGTACGGAATAAACACTGGATTTGGCAAGTTCGCGGAGGTTTCGATCCCCGAGGACAAGTTGAACGCTCTGCAAGTCAACCTCATCCGTGCCGATGCGGTGGGGATAGGACAGCCGCTCCCCGGGGCTATAGTTCGGGGGGTAATGCTTTTGAGAGCCAATTCGCTTTCGAGGGGCTATTCCGGGGCGCGATCAGAAGTTCTGATGACACTGGTGGAGATGCTTAACAGGGGTGTGACCCCTGTGATCCCGGAAAAGGGTTCTGTGGGCGCAAGCGGAGATCTCTGCCCCCTGGCGCACATGGTGCTTCCGATGATCGGCGAGGGGAAGGCGGAATTTGACGGCGACGTTCTTCAGGGGGCCGAGGCCATGGAAAAGGCGGAGATCCCGATCTTGATCCTTCGCGCGAAAGAGGGCCTGGCACTGATCAACGGTACACCGGTGATGACATCTATCGCCGTGTTCGCTCTTGAAGGCGCCCTCAACCTGGCCAAAAGCGCTGACATAATAGGTGCACTTTCGGCCGAAGGGCTTAAGGGGATCTTCGACGCCTTCGACCCGAGGATCCACGAGATCCGCGGTCAGCGGGGACAGATCGAAAGTGCCGGCAACATGAGAAGATTGCTGGCGGGTAGCACCCGGACCACCAGGCAGGGAGAACTGCGGATGCAGGATTCCTACTCGCTGCGGTGCATTCCGCAGATACACGGGGCCTGCCGGATGGCGATAGGCTATGCGCACCAGGTCGTGGAGGCCGAACTTAACGCCGTGACGGACAATCCGCTTGTTTTCGAGAACGGGGATGTCCTGTCGGGGGGGAACTTCCACGGCGAACCCATTGCGATCGCCATGGACACCCTCGGGATAGCTGTCGCGGAGCTGGGGAACCTCTCAGAGAGGCGGATGGCAAAGCTCGTCGATCCTGCCCATAATCACGGTCTGCCCGCCTTTCTTGTCATTGACGGAGGGATCAACTGCGGCTTCATGGTCCCCCAGTATGCTGCGGCCGCGCTGGTTTCGGAAAACAAGATACTATCCCACCCGGCCAGCGTGGATTCCATCCCGACATCGGCAGGGCAGGAAGATCATGTCAGCATGGGCACGATCTCGGCGCGGAAGGCCCTGCAGATAGTGGAACACGTTCAGGCTATCCTGGGCATCGAGTGGATGGCGGCAGCGCAGGCGTTCGACCTGCAGCCGAATACCAGGGGCGGAGAAGGTACCGAGGCAGCGTACGGCCTTTTGCGTGAGCAGGTGACGTATATGAAGGAGGATCGTGCTTTTTCCGATGACCAGGAGACCGCGGCTCAACTGATCGCCAGCGGTGCGCTCGTTGAGGCCGTGGAAAAAGCCGTCGGCTCCCTGGACTAGGCGAAAATAGTTCCAAGGGTCTGTTTTTCCCGGTGCAAGACCGGGTCGTATCATCTCAAACTTGTAACGATCATCAAAGGAGGTAGCGAAATGGGCAATGCGGAAATCCTTTACTCGGTAAAGGCTCAAAGGGGACCCACCCTGCGCTGCAAGGGGTGGCGCCAGGAGACCATTCTCAGGATGCTCGAGAACAACATTGAAAATGCCGAGTATCCCGAGAGGCTGGTCATTTACGGCGGCAACGGCAAATGCGCGCGAAACTGGGAGTCCTACCACGCGATCGTCAAGTCGCTGAAGGAACTCGAGGATAACGAGACTCTCGTGGTCCAGTCGGGGATGCCGGTAGCGGTCTTCAAGACCCACAAGTACGCGCCGGTGGTGGTCATGGCGACCACTAATATCATGAAGGCTACGTGGCCGATCTTCTACGACCTCGAGGCGAAGAACCTGACGATCTTCGCCCAGTACACCGCCGCCCCGTGGGAGTACATCGGCACCCAGGGAGTCATCGAGGGAACTTTCGAGACTCTCGGTGCGGTGGCCATCAAGCATTACGATGGATCCCTCAAGAACCGCATCTATCTGACGGCGGGAGCCGGAGGCATGGGCGGAAACCAGAGCTGGGCCATGAAGATGCACGGTGGTGTCGCCATTGTCGTCGACACGGACAGGAAGATCCTGGAACGTCGTGTCGAGAAGAAGTACATGGATATCATAGTTTCAACAATGGACGAGGCTATCGCCCTGGCCCAAAAATCCGTGAAGGAAGGCAAACCTCTGGCCATCGGAGTCGTGGGGAACGCCGCAGACTGCTTCGAGGAAGCTTACGAGAAGGGGTTCACTCCGGATGTCATGAGCGAGATGTGCCCCTGCCACGACCCGATCTCATACATACCCTCGGGTTACACGCCGGAGCAGGCTGAAGTTTTCCGGAAGGATGACTTCGATGGCTACCTCGCCAAGGCCCGGGAGACCATGAAGCGCCAGCTCGCTGTCATGCTCAAGTACCTTGACAGGGGTGTGCCGGTGTTCGAGTACGGCACCAGCATCCGCAAGGAGTGCCGGGACGCGGGCTTCCCTGAAAAGGAAGCGATGAGGCTGCCGGCTTTTGTGGCCGATTACATCCGGCCCCTCTTCTGCGAAGGCCGGGGTCCCTTCCGCTGGACATGCATCTCCGGCGAGGCGTCAGACCTCAAGAGGACCGACGAACTTGCGCTCGAACTGTTCGGCGACGACCCGATCGTCGGGCGCTGGATTCGCCTGGCAAGCGAACATCTTCCGATCGAAGCCCTTCCCGCAAGGGTCTGCTACATGGGTTTCGGGCAGAGAAAGAAGTTCGCCCTTGCCATCAACGATCTCATCAGAAAAGGAGAGATCAAGGGGCCCGTGGCATTCTCGCGGGACAACCTTGACTCGGGCTCCATCGTCAACCCGACATTCGAGTCCGAACGCATGAAGGACGGCGGCGATCTCATCTCCGACTGGCCGATGCTGAACGGTCTGCTGAACGCCTGCGGCATGTGCGACCTCATAGCGATCCAGGCCAACTATTCGATGGGCGAAGCGGTCCACACGGGAGTGACCCAGATCGCCGACGGAACGGATGACGCCGATATTCGACTGGAAGTTGCAATGACGGTGGATTCGGGGATCGGGATCATACGTCATGCCCAGGCAGGCTACGAGACTGCCCGGGACGTCGCCAACGGCAAGGGAGCCCTCACAGACGAGAGCATCAAAGTCCCGCTGTGGTGGGAGCCCGCGGACAAGGTTACCTTCGGCCCGGCAAAGTAGCAAGTTTTTCAAAGATCCGGTCTCCAGCTCACGGGCGGGAGACCGGTTTTGTTCAAGGGAGGATGCAGATGGAGCATCTCGAGAAACAGAAAGCCGGATGGTTCATAGAGGGAGCTTCCCAGGTAGTGACCTGCTCCCCGTCACGTGAGGATCCGCCCGGCATCATAGATGGCGGATGGATCGCAGGCGGGGGAGAGCGCCTTCTTGCTGTTGGAAGCGAGAAAGAAGTAAGGGCGGCAGTCGACCTTTCGGGTGCAGAAAAGATCAGTGCGGAGGACCAGGTAGTCCTTCCCGGATTTGTGGATTCACATACGCACCTTGTGTTTGGAGGAAACCGTGTAGACGAGTACGTCGCGAAATGCACCGGCGAGAGTCTGGATTCTCTCAGGGCCAGGGGCTTGCGCGTGGGAATTGACGCTTCCGTATCAGCGACCCGCAGTGCGGGACTGGAATTGCTCGTGCTGCAGTCGGGTGCGCGTCTTGAAAACATGATCGAGTGCGGCACGACGACGGTGGAGATAAAGAGCGGCTACGGTTTTACCACGGAGTCGGAGATCATGATGCTGGAAGCGGCGACTGATCTGGGCCGGAGGCTGCCGGTGGACGTGGTCCCAACGTTCCTGGGGGCTCACGGGTGGCCGCCGGAGATGGGTAAGTCCTCCTACATCGACCTTATCGTAAACGAGATGATCCCGGAAGTGGCCCGAAGGAAGCTGGCCGTCTTCTGCGATGCATGGTGCGAGGATACCCATTTCAGTGCCGCTGAATGTGGCCGGATCCTTGAGTCCGCGATGGCCTTTGGAATGAGGGCGAAGATACACACGGACGCTTACTCCTACATCGGAGGGTCCGATCTCGCCGCTGAACTCGGGGCGGTGTCGGCGGACCACCTTAACTATACGCCCCCATCGGCTCTGGATAAACTCTCCGCGGCCGGGACGGTCTGCACGCCGCTTCCGGTAACGGATTTTTCCGTCTCGCATCCCCGCCCTTTCGATCCGGTTCCCATGAGGCTGGCAGGTGTCACGCTGGCTCTTGCAAGCAATTGCAACCCCGGAGCCTGGTGCGAGTCTGTTCCTTTCGCCCTGGTGCTTGCCTGCCGCCAGCACCGGATGTTTCCCGGTGAGGCACTGGTTGCTGCTACACTTGGGGGGGCAAAAGCACTGGGTCTTGATGAGAGCAGAGGGTCTCTGGAGCCGGGAAAACTTGCGGACCTGCAGTTCTGGAGGACCAGGCGCTTCGAGGATGTTTTTTACCGTTACGGAAAAAGGATAGTGGATCGGGTCATGAAGAGAGGGCGGATCGTTGTGGAGAACGGCCGCCTCTGTGAAGGGTCCGGATCTGCTGAAAGGATGGAGAATAGATGAATCTGGAAGATGTCATGGCAAAGATCTACGACTCGAAGGATTTCACGGCCGGAGGAGGGTCCGCGTCAGCGGTTTCCGCGGCGATGGCCGCATCCCTTGTCGGCATGGTTGCCCGCCTTTCCAAAGGGAAGGGTCTGGAGCTTTCCGACGAGACCTTTGAAAGCATCGCGGAGGAGATGGACGAGACCTCCCTGAACCTGCGGAACGGGTCCATCAGTGACCTTGAGGCATTCCTGGGTATAAAGGCCGCCTACGCGCTCCCGAAGGGGACGGAAGAAGAAAAGGCAAAAAGGCGGGAAGCCGTTGAAAAAGCAGCCTATGTAGCAGCCGACGTGCCCCGGCAGAACGCACTGCTCGCCCTGAAGGTGAAAAAAGGAGCAGCGAAGCTCAAGGGAAGATCGAATGCCAATGCGGCTTCAGACCTGGAAGTGGGGTCGGATTTTGCATGTTCGGCGATAAAAGGATGCCTTGCAAATATCCGTGCTAACCTCGGGCTTATCCACGACCCTCTGGCTACGGCGGAACTTGGGTCATTCATCCGGCAGATGGAAGAAGAAACAGCGATCCGGAAGGAGATGGAATAAAAATGAGGAAAGTTCTTCTCTGCGAAATGAACATCAGCGAAGGGACCGACGCGGGAAAGATAGCCGCGATCACGGGAGTCCTGGAGAAGGTCCCCGGACTCGTGGTGCTCGACATCAACTCAAACAGCGATCACAACCGCACCGTTTATACCTTCATGGGGGATCCGTCGGACGTCCTTGAGGGTGCAATGCGCGTGACGGACGCTGCACTGGAACAGATCGACATGACAAATCACAAGGGTAGTCACCCCAGGATGGGGGCGGTGGACGTAGTCCCCTTTGTCCCGATAAGAAATGTGTCGCAGGAGGAAGCTATCGAGACGGCCCGTGCCTACGGCAGATTCCTTGGCGGCAGGGGAGTCCCCGTCTATTTCTACGAGGAGGCCGCCCTTAGACCTGAGCGCAAGATACTCGTCAATATACGTAAAGGCCAGTACGAGGGTTTCGCTGAAAAGATAAAAGACCCAGCCTGGGCACCCGATGAGGGCCCCGCAGTCTTTCCGGAAAGGTGGGGAGCAACGGTGACCGGGGTTCGTTTTTCACTTGTGGCCTTCAACGTCAACCTGCGTACGGACGACCTGGAGATCGGCAAAGCGATCGCCAGGGCAGTGCGGTTCAGCGGCGGCGGGTTCCACTCGGTGCGCGCCATCGCCCTGCCGCTTGAGGAACGGCACCAGGTGCAGGTGTCCATGAACCTTGTCAACTACAAAATGACCCCTATCCCCATTGTCCTCGAGACGATCAAGGCCCTGGCCGAATCCTACGGCGTCACGGTAGGGAATGCGGAACTTGTCGGTCCCGTCCCGCTCGACGCGCTGAAGGATGTCGTCACCCATTACCTCCGGGTACACGATTTCAACATGGAGCAGATCATCGAAACCAAACTCATCGACTGAAAAATACCGCTTCTGCATTTGTAATATGAAGGCAGCCTCCAAACTCCGGGGGCTGCCTTTTGATGAAGGCGGCGGATCGGATCTTCTGCATGTGACCCGGGAAGATCAATCCTTGCGGTCGAGGAATTTCCATGCTGTCCGGGCGAGCATGGCGGCACCCAGAGAAAGGCATTTTTCGTCCACATCGAACTCCGGGTGGTGCCATTCATGGCTTCCACCTGTTCCAAGGAAGAAAAAGGCTCCCGGGACATGGTCCAGGTATATTGAGAAATCCTCTCCTCCTCCGCTCAAAGCCGGCACAGCTATGTTTTCCCGGCCGAAGATCTCATCAGCTGCCAACCTTCCTGTTTCAACGCATTCGGGATCGTTGACGAGGGAGGGAAGATCAAAGATATATTCGAGTTCGCCTTCAGTTTCGAGCGCGGAGCAGGTGTTTGTGATTATGTTTTTAAGAAGTCCCGGCATCCTTTTTCTTGTATCCGGATCGTAGGTACGGACAGTGCCGGTCATTTCCACCCTGTCTGAGATGACGTTGTTTGCTTCCCCCCCATGGATGGTCCCGATGGAAACGACAGCCTGGTCGAAGGGGGATATTTTTCTGCTCACTATGGTCTGCAGGTTCTGGACAACCGCCGCGGAAGCCACGACAGCGTCTCGGGTCCTGTGTGGAAAGGCTCCGTGTCCTCCCTCTCCGAGAATGGTCATCCGAATTGTGTCTACTGCCGCCATGAGCGGTCCCGACCTTATTCCGATCTTCCCGGCCGGAATGGCCGGGGCCGTGTGAAGGCCGAAAATGGCTTCAACATCGGGGTTTGAAAGAACATTCTCCTTCATCATCGCTTTAGCACCCTTGTTGATCTCCTCGGCAGGTTGAAAAATAAACTTCACACTTCCGGGAAGGGATTCCCTCACTTCCGACAGCAGGATAGCCGATCCCAGGACACAAGCAACGTGAACATCATGCCCGCAGGCGTGCATCACTCCCGGGTGCACGGAAGCATATTCCGTGCTGTTCTTCTCCTGTATCGGGAGGGCGTCCATGTCAGCCCGGAGAGCAACACACTTTCCGGAGTACATCCCTTCAAGTAGCCCGACAACACCTGTTCCGGCCACGCCTCGACGTACATGGAGGCCTCTTTTTTCCAGGATATCCGCAATAACTCCCGCGGTTCTGTGTTCCTGAAAGCTCAACTCCGGGTGGCGATGAATATCCCTCCTGATATTCGACAGCAGATCTGCAATGCTCTTTGCTCTCTTTGCCATATCAGTCATTGACAGCCCCCTGGTTCCCGCATTTCTCCAATGATGATCCGAATTCAAGAGGGGTAAGGTAAAGGGGGTTCAAACGGCAGAGATCAGTTACCTCGTCCCGGTAGGGTGCCGGATCGAACCCCTCTTCCTCATGCAGGACGCGTCCTATGATCCCGGCAACCCTCTCGATCTCTTCTTCCTGGAATCCGCGGGATGTCACTGCCGCGGTCCCGATCCTTATTCCGCTGGCTATAGTAGGCGGAGCCGGGTCAAAGGGGATCATGTTCTTGTTGACTGTTATGCCGACCCTGCCCAGTGCCTCTTCTGCCTTGACACCTGTCTGCTCCCAGGGCCGGAGATCTACAAGCATGAGATGATTGTCCGTGCCCCCGGAAACGATACGGAGCCCCAGAGAGCTGAGTGTTTCTGCCATGCGCGCCGCGTTGATCTGGACCTGTCTTGCGTATTTCCGGAAACCTTCCGTGGCTGCGATCCTGAAGGTTACTGCCTTGGCGAGGACATTCTGAAGTATCGGGCCGCCCTGGGTCCCGGGGAAGATCGCCTTGTCGATCGCGGCAGCATACTTCCCGCGGCAGAGGATGAAACCTCCCCGCGCTCCTCGAAGTGTCTTGGTGGATGTGCTCGTGACAACATCCGCCCATGGGATGGGGCTTGGATGGACTCCAGCCGCCACCAGGCCGGCAATATGTGCCATATCCACCATCAGGAGGGCTCCTGTGCTGTCAGCTATCTCACGGAAGCGGCCGAAATCTATGATCCTGGAGTAGGCGCTGCCTCCGGCAACGATAAGTTTCGGCCTGCATGTCCCGGCGATATCGGCGACCTGATCGTAATCGATCCGTTCGGTCTTCTCGTCGACTCCATAGGCGAAAGAACGGTAATATTTTCCGGTAATGCTGACCTTGCTGCCATGCGAAAGGTGTCCTCCGTGACGCAGGTCCATTCCGAGGATGACGTCGCCGGGTTCCAGGAGTGCCATGTAGGCCGCCAGGTTCGCATTCACTCCTGAATGAGGCTGGACATTTGCGTGTTCCGCACCGAAGAGGGTCTTGGCCCTCGTGATGGCCAGGCTCTCTATTTCGTCGATCACCTCGCATCCTCCGTGGTATCTCTTCCCGGGGTATCCCTCTGCGTACTTGTTCGTCAGGACAGAGCCTTGTGCCTCCATAATGCATTCGGGAACAAAGTTCTCCGAGGCTATCAGTTCTATTGTTGTGCATTCACGTATCAGTTCCTTTGCGAGAAGGGATGCCGCTTCCGGGTCCACCGCACCTAGTCTGTACATCCAGGATCACCTCTTCATTAGTCTTTTTTCATTCTGATGTCAGTGCGGGATCCTATTCCACTTTAATGACCTTTCCGTTTCTTGTCCCTGTAGGTCGCCCCGGGGGCTGCTTTTGTATCCGGATGTTCAGGATAGCGGTATTTCAGACCTGAGTATTTCCCCTCAATCGCCAGAGTATGAGATAGATAGCCAATATTATTGCAAGGGTGACATAGAAGAGGGTCAGGTCAATATTGGCTGCAGATCTTCCCAGGAGGATAAATGGGATTCCCAGAGTTCCCTGAACTATGTAATTCATAAAGATGCAATAGCGGAAAGGCACCCCGGCCAGCGGCAGAATATAATTTTTGACTGCATAGGGGACGCCGGGAAAGGCCAGAAACATGAAGCTGAATTGGGCAACACCATTTTCGGGTATTTGGGGGATCCGGTAGCCCATTTTATTGCTGAGAAAATGTTTGAGAGGTTTCCTGACCAGTCTGGCAAGGTAGTATCCGGCAAGCACATGAACTGGAAGAACGAGCATCCAGAGCAGAAAAAATTGCCACATTCCGAATTTGATCCCCCCTACGACCAGGAATATTCCGATCGAAAGGCCTGCCATGGGAAGGATCACCATCATCGCAATGAACAGAACCGGCGGCATGCTTTCATTGATAAATGAGGTCACTGTTTCCAGGAATTCAAATTTGATAGCCAGATAAATTCCAATTGCAAGTATCGCCGCAAGCAGAAAGACGGAGGCGATGGGAAGAGCTGCGTTGCGGTTTTTATCCACTTGAACAACCTCGCTCACGTGTCAGGTTTTGGATCCGGAAAAAGTATTGGATCTTCCCGGGGAAACTCACAGGGAATGCAAGATTAATTGACCGAAACCCCCGTGTCATCCGGGAGGTCCTGCCGTCATGGATCATTATTTCCATTTCGAACTGTTTCTATGAGCGAACCCATTTTTTCCGAGAGAAGTTTCCACTCCGTCTCCATGGATCTTTGCAAGTTGTCCCAGGCATCCAGTTTCTTGTCACTCTTGAATTTACCTTGCAAATTTTTTTCATGCAGCGACCGGTATACTTTGACCAACTTTTCAGCAGATGCATCCCGGGAGAATTTTCGTGCTGTATTTATCGCCCCTTCCCGCCAGGGATCTGCGTTGTCCTTTCTTTCAAAAAAATCCACGATAGTTTCCGCGAATAACTGTGATGGGGCATCTCCCGGCAAAAGCCTGCCATTCTGATCATCTATCACAACATCCCGGGCCCCGGAGGCGTCAAGGGCGATCACAGGGGTACTTGCCGCCATGGCCTCTGTTAAAACCATCCCCTGGGTTTCCGATATTGACGAGAAAACGAAAAGGTCCATCGCGTTATAGGCATCGGCCAGCTTGCGGCCGCTCTGGCTGCCTGCCATGATCAACCGGGCCTCCATGCTTTCTTTCTGGAACATCCCACGAATGAGGCTATCGGCTGGACCGGCACCGACCACCAGAAAACGTGCCTGATCAGGCATCTTCTTCAATGCTTTGATGACCGCTTCGCAGAGGTACTCCAGGTTCTTTTCCGGAGCGAGCCTGCCAAGGTGTCCGATCACACGTGCATTCATGGGAATACCGAAAAGACGGCGGAAACTTTCACCATCCCCTGATCTGAAATATTCGACGTCTACTCCCGTTGGAATAACTTCAATAGGGGAGGTCACGCCTCTTTCGGTGATCAGGCGGGCAATGCTTCCACTGGGGGCTATAACGAGATTGCAGAGATTGGCATACTTTGTCGCAAGATTGATGGCAAGTTGTTTCATGGATTTTGTTTCCGGGGAGACATAATGTACGTATTGTTCATAAAGAGTGTGGTGTGTGAAGACCAGTGGAAGACCCCGGCGGTAGGCCGCCCGGAAAGCCGCATCCCCCAACAGGAAAGGATGGTGGCTGTGGATCACTTCCGGTTTGAATTCGTCTATAGTGTCGTCGATTATATAAGGAAGCCGAATGCGCACTGAAAAATCGCTCCCGTTAAAGTTCTGGATCGCCGGAACCCGAAGCACATAATCTTCTTTTTCGACTTGTGATCCATCTCCATTCGCAAATATGGGCGTCACCACCTGGACCCTGTGTCCCAGTTTCCGCAGATCCAGGGCAAAGGAAGCCACGGATCGAGCAACACCACCGATATGGGGGAGGTATGTATTGGTGAACTTGCAGATGTTCATGGATTCATCTCCCTGAGCAGGAAAATATTACGATCTGGATCAGCGGCCGATGTTCTTTGATAGCCCGGGACCTTGATCATTATATCTTCTGGACGGTCCGTTGCGGGAAAAATCAGTATGTTATCTCGAAGTGTAGCTTATTGAAATTATCAAGGAAGCGAACTCAGACCGGGTCCGAAAGGCGTGCTTGTGGGGTCGGGGACAATTTAAGCGGGTATTCAGGGATGTACCGGGGGTGCCTGGGGTTTTTGGAAGCGACGGTAGATCTTTCGACCCGCCCAGATCAAAAGGAAAAGAATCAGCCCCAGTGTGACCAGGGGGAGAAGAACGGCCAGCAGGGAAAGCACCACGGACCCTCCGGCCTCGGTCGTCGAAACGATGGGATTGCCGAAACCGCCTGTTGTAAATGATGATGCGGCACGCGTAAGGACGGTAGCGCCCTGTATGACCCCGGCAACGCTTCCTCCCGTTATGGCGGCGATGGCCCACTTGAGAAACGGCGTCATCTCCGGCATGACGGAGGCCGTGATGAAAGTGCCGGCGATAATAGCCGCGGGTGTGGCAGCGGCGTCCAGCATGTTGTCGACCCAGGGGATATAGTAGCCGGCGATCTCCAAAAATGATGCCACCCCCAGGGCTGTTGTAGCCATGGGCGTAGCAACCCACTGGGAACTTTCTGCGATCTCCAGGTGTCCAGTCTGTACCGCCAGGTTCATCGCAAGCAGCGGAACAAATACCCTGAACCCGCAGGCGGCGCTCAATCCAATACCGATCATCAGAGCGAACAGTTCTTCCATAACGTTAATTTTAGTGGTTTTACCGGAAATGTTAAAGACAGGATTTCCGTCTATGTCCGCTCCCTTTTCCGGGTGGGGGCCAATGATCGTATCATCGTCTTTCCCTGCCCGAAAAAATGCAATAATATAATGTAAAAGGACAAGCCAGGATACCGATGAGGACAGCTCCTGACAAGGAAGGGTGTTCTCTTGGAAAAGGAGGCAACACAATATGGCTGAAATTGAAGCGATTCCAAGTCCAGGCAAAAAATACAGGAAAGAGAGCCTGATGGACCTTGATCCTGTCCTTCTTCGGGCGCTTCTGAGGGAGTGGGTTCATCACAATATAGAGGTTCCTCTTTATCCGGTGCTTCTGAGACAGCAATTGAAACCCATCCCGAACTTCGGCCTCCAGGCTCAGCTTGTCTTCAATGTGTGGAGGGAGAGGGGGCTGTCGGAAGAGGGAACTGACCTGGAATGGGTGAAGAGGTACATAGACATAGCTGCCAGGGTCAGAAAAGGCGAACGGCCCGATATTCCGGAGCTTGAAGCATCTTTGCCGAAGCCGTTCACAGCCAGCGAAATGGATGTCGTCCGGAAACTTATCTGGGGCCGTTGCTCCATCCGTGACTGGACCGACGAGCCTGTGCCGGACAGCCTGATAGATCAGATAATGGAAGCGGGCAGGGCTGCTCCGGTGGGCTGCAACCTGGATGCGGTGCGCTTCATCGTGCTCCGGACTTCCGGGGAGAAGAGCATGATCTGGAGCGACATCTCCACCGACAATGCCGTCATAATAGTCATCTGTTTCGAC
>WOYI010683023.1_pt1 | contig 13818 bp, 12 predicted proteins | sample 6423411 | NCBI WGS metagenome assembly WOYI01 (sample SAMN13441803, study PRJNA592873) | oil field metagenome | biome: oil field; feature: oil-well bore; material: oil-contaminated soil; isolation source: oil-contaminated soil from oil-well borehole | place: Germany: Wietze | collected 2016-10-18 ...
GATTTTTAATAAGAAGTAGGAAGACCGAAGTCGGAAGATGGAAGTGGGAAATGAGGAGCGATATGAAAAATGAAAAATGGAAGATGGAAGATGGAAGATGGAAGATGAAAGATGGAAGATGGAAGATGAAAGATGGAAGATGAAAGATGGAAGATGAAAGATGGAAGATGGAAAATGGAAGATGGAAAATGGAAGATGGAAAATGAACGGTAAGCGAACACTTGAAGCTCGAAAGCTATAACTTGTAATGACCCTGGCTAACGAATGCTTGAATGCGAAAAGGCTGAAATGCCTAAATTATTTATCATCGGCTATTTCTGCTTCTCCATATCATACGAAACTGTACCCCGAAGTTGCGGGGGACCGGGTATCTGGGGCCATAAAATTTGCGCTCTTTGAGGCAGTTGTTTTTGTTCCTTACAACTGTCCTTTATATTTTGGGTCAAAGTCCATCCCTGACCAACTAATTGAATTTCGAATAAAAGAAAATTCGTATATCCGAAATGATGCCACAAAATCTAGTTTTCAGATTAATAGAACTCTCCCTGCCCGACTTCATCGTTCAGGCGGGCCTCATTCCCTCTTTTCGCGAAGAGAGGAACGATTGTGACGTAGTCGCAATCGGGGTGAGTTATAATTTTAAAAGCATACCAATCTGAAGAAATATTTGATATTGTGCCAATTAGAGAATTTTGTGGCGATTAACCGGATATACAAAAAAGAAAATGATTTAGTTTTAAACACAGAGGTTGTTTTCTGATAAAAAAATGAGCGTTTAAGCTCCTCCTTTATAATTTTTTCAACCAGGCTTCGGCTTCAATCAATTCAGTTTGATCAGCAGTTTTAAGGGCATAATTAAATCCGGGCCGGATACAAAACGAACCATTTTCTCCTTTGGTATTCAGCGCCAGGTAACCAATCTGGTGCTTCCCGTAATCCGGAATTTTCTGAACGATACGTCGGACGGCTTCTTCGCAAGCTTGTTGTGGCGACATTCCGTTACGCATTAGTTCTACCACCAGAAAAGTACCCAGGGTTTTCATCACCAATTCACCGGTTCCGGTAGCCACTGCACCACCCACTTCGCCATCTACGAACAATCCGGCCCCAATAATCGGCGAGTCTCCTACCCTTCCCGGCAGTTTGTATCCCATTCCGCTGGTAGTACAGGCCCCCGACAGACGTCCGTCCTTATCGATGGCCAGCATCCCGATGGTATCGTGGTTATCCTCGTTTATGTTCTCAATATTTATTTTATTACTGAATTTCGCATTTTCCTTCTTCCATTCTTTCCAGTGTTTTTTGCGCTCGCTAGTCAGTAGTTTTTCTTTTTTAAAACCATTCTCCAATGCAAACTTAAGAGCACCTTTGCCACTTAACATTACATGCGGTGTTTTTTCCATCACTAGGCGGGCAACTGAAACAGGATGAACAATGTGCTGCAAATACGTTACACTCCCCGCCCTGCCTTTTTCATCCATAATACAGGCGTCAAGGGTCACCTTTCCGCTGGCATCGGGAATTCCCCCTTTTCCCACTGTGATTACATTTGGGTCACCTTCCGGTACTCGCACACCCGCTTCCACAGCATCGAGCGAATGTCCACCACCTGCCAGCACCTTCCAGGCCGCTTCATTAGCCGGTATTCCGTGTTCCCAGGTCGAAATCACGATTGGGAAACTTTCGTTTTGCACACTATATGAATTTGAGAAAACACGCGGGGCAATCATTGCGCCACCCAATACCAATGAGCTTTTTGAAAGAAAATGTCTTCGGTTGATCATAACTGTTTTCTTTATTCGTTTGAAAAATATTCCAATGTTTTTCGGTAGTTCGAGAAAACCTTGGCACGCGAAATAAAACCAAGATATTTGCCATTATCGATTACTGCCAGGTTAAAACGATTCGAGGTTTCAAATTTCTCAGCTACGGTTTCCATGGTATCCATTGAAGATATAAAGAATTCGGGCATAAACATGAGATCTTTAACCAGTACCGTGTCATACAAATCGGGTTCGAAAATGAGATCTTTTATTTTGGACAGTTTGATCATTCCCTTCAAAACACCTTCATTATCCACCACCGGAAAAAGATTTCGGTCGGATTGAGAAATAGCTCGGACGATATCCCGCAGAGTTCCATCAGGAGAGAGTTCAACAAAATCGTGTTCGATTAATTTTTTTACTTCCATCGAGCGTAAAATTGCTTTGTCTTTGTGGTGCGTAATCAATTCTCCGCTTTCGGCCAGTCGTTTGGTATAGATCGAATGTGGTTCAAATGCCATGATGGTAACATAAGCCACTGTTGCAGTGATGAGCAAAGGAATAAACATCCCGTAGCCTCCGGTTATCTCGGCGGTAAGGAAAATTCCGGTTAACGGTGCGTGCATTACGGCAGCCATCATACCTGTCATGCCTGCCAGCACAAAATTATTTTCGGGAACCGCGAGGTTAAAGAAGGTATTCAGCAAACTCACTAAAAAGTAACCGGCAATAGCTCCCGAGAACAAAGTTGGGGCAAAAATACCTCCGTTACCGCCCGCACCAGTTGTTGCTGACATGGCCACGACTTTAAACAACAGAATTCCGATCAAAACCAGCAACATCACATAAGGGTTGTCTTTCCATCGAAAAAACATTGAATGTTCAAGCAGGTCGCTGCTGTGATTATTAAAAATCGAGGTGATACTGTCGTAACCTTCTCCCCACAAAGGAGGAAAAAGAAAAATAAGCAACCCTAAGATAAAAGCGCCAACTGACAAACGGATAAACCAGTTATTGATTTTTTTGAAACGGCTTTCCAGAAACATGGTCCCACGGGTGAAATATATTCCAATCACTCCGGTAAACACTCCCAACAAAAGATAAATCCAGATGGTATTCATTTCGAAATGAATGGCTTGCGGGAATTTGAACAAAACGGCATCGCCCATGAAAAAGTAAGATAAGACCGTGGCAGAAACAGCTGAAATCAACAGCGGGATCAGGTAAGCCATGGTTAGGTCGAGCATCAACACTTCGAGGGTAAAAACGATGCCTGCCATCGGTGCATTAAAAATACCGGCTATCGCACCGGCCGATCCGCATCCAATCATCAAGGTCACATATTTATATCGTAGTTTGAATAGCCGTGCCAGGTTCGATCCAATCGAAGCGCCGGTCAGCACAATAGGGGCCTCGGCCCCAACCGATCCACCAAAACCAATCGTTAGCGAACTCGCTACCATTGACGAATACATATTGTGTGGCTTTAGTTTTCCGCTTTTTCGCGAAATCGCATAAAGAATTTTGGAGACTCCGTGACCAATGTCGTCTTTGATGATGAAACGTACAAACAATACTGCCAGCAAAATCCCTATAAACGGATACAGCAGGTAGAAATAATTGACCCCCACATCCATCACATTGGTCAGCTCTTCAGCAATAAAATGAATCAAATGTTTAAGCAACAGGGCAGCCAGTCCACTCAGTAACCCGACCACCAAACTTAAAACATACAGAAATTTACGTTCATCGATATTCTTGATCCGCCAGGCGACCAGCCGGATGAGGATTCTTTTCGGTCGTAATTTTTTATACATGCGAGACATGAATAATTTGTTTTCGGTACCGGGTAAAAACGCGTGCACGCGATACAAAACCCAGGTATTTTCCATTTTCCAACACGGCCAGGTTATATCGCTCCGAAACTTCAAACTTCTTGGTTACCAACTCCATACTGTCGTTCGGATCGATAAAATATTCCGGCATATACATCAGTTCACTTACTTTTACTTTGTCGTAAAGTTCGTGATTAAAAATCAGACTTCGAACATCATCCATTTTTACCATTCCAACCATCTTGCCCTGTTCATCACAAACCGGGAATAAATTCCTATGATTACGGGAAATTGCAACCGTAAGATCGCGTAGTTTGGCGTTGGGCGAAAGTACTTCAAAATCGGTTTCTATCAATTTTCTTACATCCATCATTTGTAAAACGTTGGCATCTTTATCATGGGTCAACAATTCTTTTCGTCGTGCCAACTGAATATGATATACTGAATTAGGGGTAAATGTCCGCACAATCAGGTACGAAAATGTAGCGGTCACCATCAGCGGGACAAAAAGCAGGTAACCGCCTGAAATGTCAGCGATCAGAAAAATTCCGGTAAGCGGAGCGTGTAGTACCCCCGCAATCAAGCCAGCCATTCCGATAAGCGCAAAATTATTGGAAGTAATTTCCCTGATCCCCAGTCGGTTTACAAACATGGCAAATAACATTCCGGTATTTACGCCCATAAACAAGGTCGGTGCAAAAATTCCACCAATTCCACCTGCTCCAAAAGTCAGCGAAGTGGCAACAATCTTTAATACGACCACGGCTGCCAACAATAGCATGGCCACCCATATTTCTTCTCTGAATGAATAGAAAAAACTATTATCAAACAAATAACCCAGATCTCCGGCCAGACAATCGTTGATGGCTTCGTAGCCCTCGCCGTATAACGACGGGAATAGAAAAATCAGTGCGCCCAATGTTACTCCTCCTGCCATCAGTTTTGACCACCTGGTTTTCAGTTTCTCAAAAAGTCCATCTATAAAAAGATACATTTTGGTAAAATACACCGAAACAAAACCCGCAATTATTCCAAGGACAATGTAATACGGAAGATCGCCGAGTTCGAATGGCTGAACGACCTGGAAAGGATACAAAACATCCTGACCTAAAAAAAAATAAGAAACCACCACGGCAGTTGCTGAAGCCAGTAAAAGCGGGACAAGCGAAAAAACAGTCAGATCGATCATGATTACCTCGACCGAGAAAACAATGGCTGCGATGGGCGCTTTAAAAATGGCAGCCATAGCTCCTGCACACGCACAGGCAAGCACGAGTATGGTATTTTTATAATTCAAGCGGAAAGTTTTGGCCAGCCACGAGCCCCAGGCTGTCCCGGTAGCGACTGTCGGACCCTCCAAACCCACCGAACCGCCAAAACCAACCGTTAACGAGCTGGTAAGTACCGACGAATACAAGTTATGATTTTGTATTTTTCCCTTTTGTTTCGAAATGGCATGCAAAACAGTTGGAATACCATGTCGCACCTCGCTTCGCACTACATATTTTACTACCAGGATTGCAAGGAAAATACCAAGAATTGGCAAGGCAAAATAAATATAGTTGTGTACTTCGCTTGAAACCAACAAATGTACCATCTGCTGCGTAAAACGTACCGTGTTTTTAATCACCACAGCTGCCAGCCCCGATAGAATTCCGACTAAAAAACTAAGCAATGTAAGAAATCCACGTTCGCTAAAATGCTTCAAACGCCAGCGATGAAGGCGTATCCATATTTGATGACTACTATTCATTTTGACGCGTAAAAGTAACAAAACGAACAGTCTCAGAACAATTTTTACGAACTAAATAGCGAAAGTTTTTGTTGATCTTTAGTTGTACCTTTAGGTGTTATTTAATAAGGTTTTATGAAAATTTCGATTACAGGATTAAATGGTTATTTAGGAAGTTTGATTGCAGCAGCGCTAAAAGACAAAGGTCATGATGTGAATGGCATTAATAGGGCACTTTTGTATGCTCCGCCGGCACTACTTGCAAGTGCGCTCGATAAATCCGAGGTAGTGATCAACCTGGCGGGTGCAAAGGTTTTGCAGCGCTGGACAAAGGCAAACAAAGACGAGATATACAATAGTCGTGTAGTTACTTCTAAAAATCTTGTGGCAGCTATTAATTTATTGCAAGAAAAAGATTTTCGTTTCAGGTTCCCGGACATTGAATCAGCCTTAAATGAAATTCTCGCATAGATTGCAAATACAATTTCCATTCTCCATCTTTGTTTTCAATTAATAAAATTGAAAGAAACTAACACTTATTCACAGGTTCTGATTTTCAAAAATGGCCAATCAAACATTGATGTTCAGTACTCAATAAAACTAAAATGCAGATCGTAAAATTCATTGTCCGCAAAGATCGCACAGCTATTCATTTGGGAAATAAAAACGGAAATATATTTATAAGCGCACAATCTTCTTTACACGGCATAACATTAGATAATTGAAAGATTAGTTAATTTTGACTTTATTGCGTTTGAATTAGGGGACTAACGGACCATAAACCAAAGAAACCAATAAATACAAACTTATGAAAAAAACAACACAACGGGTATTAGCGGCACTTTGTGTCCTCGGTGTTTTATCGGGCCATCAGTGCAATTCACCCAAAACATTTAAAATTCAATTCGACAGCAGCAAGGAAGTTTCAGGAAAGAAATTTGCAATCAAAGACATTTCTCCCGGGCTTCCTGAAAACTGGGATGACTACAATTATGTGGTCCTGGAATTTAAATCCTCAACATCGCAAAGGTTTCAGCTTGGTTTTACCACCAACTGGGGTTATAACGACTTACGTGTAATGTCGTATGTTCCGAATGGCTGGAACAAATTAGCGATTCCGCTAAAATTTTACCGCGAACTGCCAGGTGCAGCAGTTGACCTCGCTGCCACTTTTAACCAGCCCCGTTATACCGGCTGGGTAAACCTTGGCGGCAAGCGAGGGCCGCTTCACGGCGTTGACTCTGTGGGTGTTCGCATGCGGGTTCCTATTGGTAACCCAACCATTGAAATCCGTTCTATTTCCTTGGCTGTTGAAGATCCGGGTGATGTTTATCTTGAGGAAGTTCCGGCAGTAGATGAATTCGGCCAATGGAACCTTGGCGACTGGGAAGACAAAGCACATTCACTCGACCAGTTGAAAAGTGAGTGGGAAGCTGAAGACAATGAAGTTGTATCGACCTCAGACTATAATTACTCGAAATATGGTGGTTACCTGAATGACCAGGTAAAAGGGACAGGCTTTTTCAGAACCGAAAAAATAGACGGCCGCTGGTGGTTTGTCGATCCGGAAGGTTACCTTTTCCTTTCGGTTGGCGTCGACTGTGTGAATCCCGGAGGTGGCGGTAATGCCAAAGAAATTGAAAAACGCAGGAATATGTTCAAAGAACTTCCTCCTAAACAATTTACTTATAAACGTATGCGCCGGGGCGAAGAAAAAAGCATGGCATCGTTTGGTCAATGGAACCTTTTCCGCAGATACGGCAACGATTACAAACAAAAATCACTGGACCTGGCCATCAAAAGAATGGATAAATGGGGATTAAATACAATTGCCAACTGGTCGGACAGCGATGTGTATGATCTCAACCATAAAGCATTTGTACTCCAGGTCAGGGATATCGGAATCGATTTTGGTTTGATGGGGTTAGCCGATGTGTATGCACCTGATTTTAAATCAAATGTTGACAAATCGATCAAAAATTACGTAGAAAAATATAAGGACAATCCATGGGTTCTGGGTTATTTTATTGGCAACGAACCGGCGTGGCTCGAACAGGAGGAACGACTTTGCGGACTGATTCTTAAAGGAGAAGACCGACCAATTAAAACAGAATTAAGCAAATATTTAGCTGAAAGCGACACTCCGCAGCGACGGGTCGATTTTATTCAACATACTTTCCAAACTTTCTTAAAAAACGTAGATGAAGCAATAGAAAAATATGATCCGAATCACCTGAACCTGGGAATCCGTTTTGGAAATGTTCTTGAGATTGATCGTAACATCCTTGAAATATGCAAAGATATTTTTGATGTGCTTAGTTTCAACTGTTATGATTTATACCCAAAAGAAGAGATGATGGACCGTGCGCTGGAAATTACCGGTTTGCCAATGATTATTGGTGAATACCATTTCGGAACGGTTGATCGTGGGATGGCACAATCGTTATGGCAGGTAAATTCGCAAAAAGAAAGAGGAGTTGCTTACCGTTATTACACCGAAAAAGCATACTCTCATCCGGGATTGATAGGGACAGCCTATTTTCAGTGGTGTGACCAGGACCTTACAGGCCGTATGAACGACGGTGAAAACTACAACTGCGGTCTGATTGATGTAACCGACCGTCCGTACAAATACCAGGTTGAGGCGATGATGGAAACAGCAAAACGTCTGTTTGAAATTCATGCCGGAGAGCTTGCCCCGGTTGCCCAGGCTCCTGGCAGAGCGCGTGGTCACGAGCAAATTCCTGATTTATGGGATAAATAATCATCAAGCAAATACTTTAATTTAATACTTTCAACGTTTATTTTATGAAATTAGCCGGGTACAGGATCTGCATATGGGGAAACATATTCAGGCAGTTTGGCGACTGAGTTACAGTGCGGATGAGATTCCTGTTACTGTTGTAAAAAGAAAAACTTTTGAAGGAATTGAATACAGAGTTCAATCTGAATATTTTTCGGCGCGCAATCTGGCAACACCTGAAAGTTTTGGTGTAGAAGGTTTAAAATGCCAGTGGAGTACTGTTCCGAAAAAAAATAATCGTGCAGTCAGCAATCAACAGGAACTTAATCGCCAGGAAATAATCACAAACTCAAAAGTGTCGGATGATAAAGCACCTGGGCTGATAGCCAGTTATCTTCCCGGTCTGCTAAATGAGGGATATACACATTTATTGAATTAGTAAGGAAAGAGGTTCCCTAAATAAAAAAACCGCAGATAACTGCGGTTTTTTTATGGTATAAGTTCACTTTTTAATCATTTGACTCTTTGGGTTTGGAAACAAGTCTTTCTACGGTTGAAATTTCAATTAAAGAAGCGCCTGCATCAACACCAAACCGACCACCAACATAAATAATTAAATCATCCGATTGGATGGTTCCTTCACTCAACAGTTTTTCGATAGCAGCTTTTTGAACCTTCATTTTGTTTTTCTTGGGTTCAAGGTATGATGGATGAAGTCCAAAAGAGAGCGCCAGTTCACGAACAACACGATATGAATGACATTTAATATAAACCGGGAAAAACGATCGGTGGGCTGCAAGATAACGGCCTGTTTTTCCGGTAGTTGTGGTGGTAACTATTGCATCGGGTTTTAATTCGCGGGCAGCACGGATGGCTGATTGTACAAGGTAGGAAGGAATGTCTGATTTCAATGGAACCATTAATTCACGACGATCACGGTCGGGTTCCGCGTTCTCAGCTATTTTATGCATGGTTTTCACCGCTTCCACGGGATATTTTCCGTAAGCAGTTTCTCCGCTCAGCATAATTGCATCGGTACCCATATAAATGGCGCTGGCTACATCGCTTACTTCTGCCCTGGTCGGCCGGGGATTTTCGATCATGGTGTGTAACATTTGCGTGGCAATGATCACCGGTTTCTGATGAATCATTGCTTTTCTAACCAGGTTACGCTGAATCCCCGGAATCTTTTCCCCGGGAAGTTCAATGCCAAGGTCACCACGGGCTACCATAATCCCGTAAGCATATTCAAGAATCTGATCGATTTTCTCGACACCTTCCATATTTTCAATTTTGGCAATGATCTTAATCTTGCTGTTTTTCTCGTCGAGTATCTTTTGTACTTCCAACACATCTTCCTTGCTGCGCACAAATGAGTGAGCAATAAAATCGATATCCTCTTCAATCGCAAAATGAATAAATTCAATGTCACGTTCGGTTAGTGAAGGTAGTTTCATTTCCACACCGGGTACGTTGATGCTCTTTTTCTTTTTTATAATGCCATCATTATCAACAGTACATACCAATCGATCGGAATATTTTTCACAAACAGTAACGGCAATATCTCCGTCGTCGATCAAAATGGTATTTCCAACCTGGAGACTGCTGACAAAACCTTCGTAGCTTACACACACATTTTTGGTTTCCCCTTTAATGGGGGTAAACGAAAATATCACTTCCTCTCCCTTTACTACGGTGAGTTCATTCATTACACTACAGGTCCTGATTTCAGGACCTTTTGTGTCGACTATAATCGCAATTTTTTTTGAAACCTTGCGAATGTTGTTAATCATTATTTTGCCGGTTTCGGTGCTAATGTGGGCGGTATTCAGGCGCGCCACATTCATGCCGGCATCGTACAGCGATTTTATGAAATTTACATCACATCTCTGATCCGATATAGTAGCTACAATTTTTGTTTGTCTCATAATCAACGATTTTTACGCCTGCAAATGTATAACAAAAGCTGTCTCTGCTTAAAAAACTGAGCGCAATGTGAACTTAAGATTAAACCTCTTGAGGCTAATCTAAGTTAAGAAACTTTTTACCGCCAACACATACGATTGCAAGCCAAATCCCATAATGCATCCGCGACATACCGGGCCAATCATTGATTTATGTCGAAAATCTTCCCGGGTTAAAGTATTGGAAATGTGCACTTCAACCACTGTCGTTCTAATTCCTGCAATGGCGTCGCGAATAGCAACCGAAGTATGGGTATATGCACCTGCATTGATGATGATCCCGTCGGACTTAAAGCCAAATTCATGAAGTTTGTTTACAATTTCTCCTTCAATATTCGATTGATAATATGTAAACTCAATTTCAGGAAATTCTTTTTTTAATTGTTCAAAAAAAACGTTAAAACTCTCTGACCCGTATATCGATTTCTCCCTGACCCCCAACAAATTCAGGTTAGGGCCATTGATAATCAGAATTTTCATATATTTCGATTTTAATAATTTTTATGGTAACTTTATATTTTTAACTGCGTATTGAACAATATTCTAGTCGTAATCCTTATAGTATATTATGACAATTAGACAGATGTAAACAGACATAAAATTAACTTAATTTGGTAGATTATGAAATGGGAGGAGAGTAAAAAAGGTTATGAGAATTATTTGAAACTGGAAAAGTCCTTGTCGCAAAATTCAATAGCGGCATATATAAACGACATTAATAAACTCGCAGATTTTCTTGAGTTAAAGTATAAAGGCGCTGGGCCCGACAAAGTAAAGCTCGAGCATTTAAAAGCCTTTGTTGAATGGCTGAATGAAAGAGGGGTAAGCCCACGAACACAGGCACGGACAATTTCAGGGATAAAATCATTCTACAAGTTTTTATTGATTGAAGGAAAGATCAATAACGACCCAACGGCGCTGCTGGAATCGCCGAAAATTGGCAGAAAGCTGCCTGATGTATTATCAATGGAGGAAATTGATTCGCTGATCAACGCCGTTGATTTGAACAAGCCGGAAGGACAGCGAAACAAAGCCATGCTCGAAACACTTTATAGTTGTGGACTGCGTGTTTCGGAACTTGTGAATTTGAAAATAACAAATCTGTTTTTCGAACAGGGTTATATAAAAGTAGAAGGCAAGGGAGAAAAAGAAAGGTTAGTACCGGCAAGCAAAAGTGCGATAGAGGAAATAAACAAATACCTGAATACCTACAGAAAGAAACTTCGGGTTGGTAAAGACAGTGAAAATATTCTTTTCCTTAATCGGCGAGGACATAAATTAAGCAGGGTTATGATCTTTACCATTATAAAGAACCTGGCAGAAAAAGTGGGCATGAATAAAAAAATAAGCCCGCATACATTCCGTCATTCTTTTGCCACACACCTGATCAACGGTGGGGCAGATTTAAGAGCTGTCCAGGAAATGCTGGGACATGAATCAATACTGACTACTGAGATTTACACCCATCTCGACAGGGATTACCTGAAAGATACGATTCAAAATTTTCATCCAAGATCTTAATTTCAAAACGTTAATAGATTTTAGAAGGTGCGGAAGTTTTTCTGCACCTTTTTTCTTTTCGTGAATACAAGTTATTATTGTTGCAGTGCGAATAAAGGGAGAATGTTAAATGAACGTTTAATCGGTTCCGGAAAAGACGCCAATAAGAGCAGCTCGTCAGATGCTCTGGAAAAAACAGTTAAATTTGGGGACCGGTTTAAAAAACAAAAAAATCAATTTATTAAGTTAATTATTAGGTAGTTATGAGAAATTTAGATTTAAGTAAGTACGGCATTGTTAATGTAGAAGAAATCGTATACAACCCATCTTATGAACAACTCTTCGAAGAGGAGATGAAACCTGAACTGGAAGGTTTTGAGAAAGGTAAACTAACGGAATTAGACGCTGTAAATGTTATGACAGGGATCTTTACCGGACGTTCTCCAAAAGATAAATTTATCGTGATGGACGACACTACAAAAGATACAATATGGTGGACTTCAGAACAAGCTAAAAACGATAACAAACCAACAACTCCCGAAGTTTGGGCCGAATTGAAAGGGTTAGTTGCAAAACAGCTTTCCGGTAAGAAATTGTACCTTGTTGATACTTTCTGCGGTGCAAACGAAGATTCCCGATTGAAAGTTCGTTTTATTATGGAAGTAGCATGGCAGGCACACTTTGTGAAAAACATGTTCATCCGCCCAACAGAAGAAGAATTGGTTAACTACGGTGAACCTGATTTTGTTGTCATGAACGGATCAAAAACAACCAATCCTAACTGGAAAGAACAAGGTTTGAACTCTGAAAACTTTACCGTATTCAACCTGACTGAAAAAATGCAGGTTATTGGTGGAACCTGGTACGGTGGTGAAATGAAAAAAGGTATGTTCGCGATGATGAACTACTATTTGCCCTTGAAGGGTATGGCTTCAATGCATTGTTCTGCCAACGTGGGTAAAAAAGGTGATGTTGCCATCTTCTTCGGATTGTCAGGTACAGGTAAAACCACACTTTCAACTGATGCAAACCGCCAGTTGATTGGTGACGATGAGCACGGGTGGGATGATGCAGGTATCTTCAACTTCGAAGGTGGATGCTATGCAAAAACCATCAAACTGGATAAAGATTCTGAACCGGAAATCTTTGCTGCTATCAAACGTGACGCTTTGTTGGAAAATGTAACTGTTGATGCCGATGGTAAAATCGACTTCAACGATGGTTCTACTACAGAGAACACTCGTGTTTCTTATCCAATTTACCACATCGATAATATCGCAGTTCCTTCAAAAGCAGGTCATGCTCAAAAAGTGATCTTCTTGAGTGCAGATGCATTTGGTGTATTGCCTCCGGTTTCTAAATTAACCCCTGACCAAACAAAATACCATTTCCTTTCAGGTTTTACAGCTAAATTAGCGGGTACTGAACGTGGTATTACTGAGCCAACTCCAACTTTCTCGGCTTGTTTCGGAGCTGCATTCCTTACCCTGCACCCAACAAAATACGGTGCCGAATTAGTGAAGAAAATGGAAGAACACGGTGCTGAAGCTTACCTGGTGAACACAGGGTGGAACGGTTCAGGCAAACGTATTTCCATTAAAGATACCCGTGGCATTATCAACGCTATCCTGGATGGTTCTATTGAAAAAGCTGAAACGAAAGTTATTCCAATTTTCAACCTGGAAGTACCTACGGCATTACCAGGTGTTGATCCTAATATTTTGGATCCTCGCGACACTTACGCTGACGTTGCTGAATGGGAAACTAAGGCTAAAGACCTGGGGGGCCGTTTTATCAAAAATTTCGTTAAATACTCCGATAACGAGGAAGGTAAAGCTTTGGTAGCTGCTGGTCCACAACTCGATTGATTTAGTTAAGTTAACAATAAAGAAAACCTTCTGCCAAAAGGCAGAAGGTTTTTGTTTTATAAGTTGACCATCTCCCCCAAAAAAAGGATAGAAACTTCTGCATCCCAGTAACAGCAAAGGATTTCATGATTTTCCCGGTGAGGAAAGCTGGACTTAAAATGTTATTTTTATTGTGCAAACAAATACACTAAAAAAATCGGAATATCCGTCTTATGTCATGTTTAGTATTAGCACGTCATGCTAAACTCGTTTCAGTATTTTTCACTTCTGGTAATCAACCACTTGAAAGGAAGACCTTGAAACAAGTTCAGGGTGACGCCCTGGTTATGATTGATTGCGGACATTCAGTTTCAATTCATTAAAAATGGCAAGTTTAACTGCATATTGAAATTTGGAAGTTACGCACTAATGAA
>WOYI010205397.1_pt1 | contig 13816 bp, 9 predicted proteins | sample 6423411 | NCBI WGS metagenome assembly WOYI01 (sample SAMN13441803, study PRJNA592873) | oil field metagenome | biome: oil field; feature: oil-well bore; material: oil-contaminated soil; isolation source: oil-contaminated soil from oil-well borehole | place: Germany: Wietze | collected 2016-10-18 ...
CCACCGGGTTTTGTCACGTGAGGCCAGTTTTTAGGTTCTGGATTTTTTCTCACATGGGGCGTGGCCTGTAGCTGCCAGGCGTTATCTCACACGGGGCAGGGCTGCAACCACCGGGCATTACCTACCGCAGGGCAGGGTTTTTAGGTTTTGGTTATTTCGGGTTTTCCTCGGGCTTTTTCTGCTTGTTCCCTGTTTTTCCCGCGTTTTTCCTTGTGTGACCCGTCTTTTTCCCGGGTTTTTCCTGGTTTTTTCCTGCAAGGATGGCGCGGAGAACCCATTTCTAAATTGTGATATTATCGAATTGTGAGTGAACAAAGACCAGAAATCAGCTCCCAGGGTTTGGGGGAACAGGTTGACCCGCTTCAGCAGACTACCGAGCAGGGCAGCTTTCTTGAGAAGGTCTGGGCGCGCCTGGTGCACCTGGGCTTGAGCGCCGGGCTCTTGCGCCTGGCCAGCGTGCTGCTCACCTGCCTGCTGATCGTGGTCTTCATCTGGGTGATGAACAGCTTTTACACCAGTGTGGCTGGCACCAAGACCGCCGTTTTGATGGCACCAGACAGTGTGCAAGCCCTGACCACTGAAGAGCAGGCCATACTGCCCCCCATCAGCGCCGCCCTCGCCCAACCGATTGGTATCGGTTTGAATCGGGATGCCACCTTGCACACCATCCTGCCTTCGGTGGGGCGCACAGAGCTGGCCGTTTACACTGTTGAGCCGGGCGACACCTTGTTTTCCATCGCTCAGAAGTTCAACCTGCGCACGGAGACGCTGCTGTGGGGCAACCTGTATACTATCGGGGACGACCCGCACACCATCTACCCGGGCCAGCAGCTCACCATTTTGCCGGTGGATGGCACCCTGCACAAATGGAGCGCCGGCGAAGGCCTGAACAGCATATCAGAATACTTTCATGTGAGACCCGAAGACATCATTAATTACCCCGGCAATCACCTGGATGCCAGCACCATAGGCGACTTGGCCAACCCCAACATCAAAGCGGGCACAATGCTCATTATCCCGGGGGGCGTGGCAGAGTTTCCGGATTGGCGCACTCCGCGCATCACCCGTACTGACCCAGCCACTGCAAAGAACGTGGGCCCGGGGGCTTGCGAAGGCAGTTTCGATGGCGTTTTGGGCAGCGGCAACTTTATCTGGCCAACCGAGAAACAATACCTTTCGGGGTACGACTATGACCCCGGTTCCAACCATTTCGGGATCGACCTCAGCGGCGCGATTGGGGACCCGGTGAAAGCGGTTGATAACGGCGTGGTTGTGTATGCCGGTCTGAATGATTGGGGTTACGGCCAGATGATCGTGATCGACCACGGTGAAGGCTGGCAATCGCTGTATGCCCATCTTGCAGAGATCGACGTGAAATGCGGGCAGGAAGTTTACTCTGGCGATGTAATTGCCTTCATCGGCGATACCGGCATGGCCCAGGGCCCACATTTGCATTTTGAACTGCGCAGCGACAACCTGGGGCGGGTAAACCCCAAGAACTTCCTTAACTAGGGCAGTTTATGCAAGTAACTTTTCTGGGAACAGGCGCGGCGACGAGTTATCCCCTGGCTTTTTGCCAATGTGAGACCTGCCGGAAGGCGCGTGAACTGGGAGGCAAAAACTTCAGGAAGCGTGCTTCGCTGCTGATTAACACCGATTTGCTGATCGACTTGGGACCAGACGCGATCCCTGCGATGCATGCGTATGGTCATGACACGACGAAGCTGCGGCTTTTGCTGCAAACGCATCCGCATTCTGACCATTTTGACCCCGGGGTTCTGGTGACGCGTTCAAGCCTGTATAGGTGCGTGAACTCAGATCTGCTGGAAATCATTGCCGAGAAGCGCTGCCTGGAGGTGATGGCTGATCAGGTGCGTGTAATCGAGAGTATTGAACTGCTTGAAGAGAAATGGCAGACTGATATGCATTTGACCCTGACCGCGCTGGGGCATGGGCAGCGGCTGAGTAGGGGAGGCTATGAGATCCTGGCGATGGAGTCGCTGCATCACCCGGGGTGGGGGTCGCAGATTTATCTTGTCAAGGAAGGGGGAAAGCAGCTGCTTTACGCGGCAGACAGCCCGGCACTATCGGCTGCTGCCTTAGAAGCTCTGCAGGGAAAGCATCTGGACCTGGCTATTTTTGAGCAGACTTTTGGGCCTTTCCATACTGGCAACACCGGCGCGCATCTGTCGGAGGCGATATTGTTTGAGCAGCTGGCCAGGTTGCGGGCTCAGGGTTGCCTGGACGAGAAGAGCCAGATCTACGTCACGCATATTTCACACGAGGGTAACCCGCATCACGAGGCTTTGGCTGAACGAGGGGCCAGCTTGGGCTACTTTGTAGGTTACGACGGGCTGGAATTGACACTCTAAACACTTTCATGCTTAATAGATCAACGGGTTGCAGCCCCAGGTTGGTTAAAGCTGACAACTCATAATCTGATTTTTCATAGCTGCTACCATTCACTCGGGCAGTGTTGGCTTGGTTTAGGTTTGGCCTCCGTGCTAAAATAAACCTATGCAAGATAGTGTTGGAATTGACCGCAGGCCTTCGCCCATTGCCGGGTCGTGGTACCCTGGCAATGCAGTCAAATTGCGCTCGATGATTGAAGGTTTTCTTGGTGCCGCGCCTGCTCTGCATTTTGAAGGCAGAGTGCAGGGCCTGATTGTGCCCCACGCGGGCTATATCTATTCGGGCCAAACGGCCGCCTGTGCCTTCAAGGCGCTGCAGGGTGAAACTTTCAGCAAAGTTGTGGTGATCTCCCCTTCCCATCAGGCCTACCGCTCGCCCTTACTGACCAGCGGCCACGATGCCTACACCACCCCCCTGGGAGACCTGCGCGTAGACCAGGAGAGCCTGGCGTTTCTAAACAATGAGCTTGCGCCTTTGGGTTTGGGGCTCACGGCTGTTAGAGGTGACCGTGAGCACTCGCTGGAAATTGAATTACCCTTCCTGCAGGTAAGCCTGAGGGAAGCATTTGCCCTGGTGCCTATTATGATGGTGGACCAGCGCCGGGTGGTGGCAGAAGCCCTTGCGCAAACCCTGGCGGCCTGGATAAAGCGTTTGCCACCCAGCGAAAAGGTGTTGCTGGTGGCCTCAAGCGACCAGAGCCACTTTTATTCGCTAAGGCAGGCAGAAAAAATGGACGGAGCAGTTATCAAAGCCCTCGAAGCCCAGGATGTTGAGCTGCTTTACCGGCTGGACGCGGAAGGCAAAGGCGAAGCTTGCGGGCTTGGGCCTATGGCTGCAGTCATCCTTACCTGCCAGGCTTTGGGCAATATTAAGCTTCAAGTTGTTGATCACCGTACTTCTGCCGCTGCCACCGGCGATGAAAGCAGTGTGGTGGGCTATACCTCTGCCATTCTCACGCTGAAGCCCTGAGCCCTCATGCCGCAGCGCTGTTCACAGCAAATAATCCTCTCCCTTGCCACATTTGTATTGCTTTGTTCGCTGGTTGCCTGCGGCAGCCCAAACCTGCAAGGGAGGCCCACGCAACTACTGCCCGCCTGGCCGACCGACCTGATACCATCCATCACACCTACCTCAACCCCTCTGCCGCCTTCCACGCTCACCCCGACTACCACCCTGGTGCCCTCAAACACACCTTTCGACACACCAACACCGAAGCCAACTGGCACAGCTTTGCCGCCTTTCAACGCCACGCCCTTCCCATACAAAGACTCTGAAGGTAAAGCGGTCACTTACAGCTATGCTGCCATCTCTGAACACACCTTGCGCCCGAGCGGCACCACGCTTTCACTTTCGGGTTTTGTGGCCTTTGAACTGCTTGACCGCGGCATCCACCGCCAGACTTTGCACCTGCTGGAAAAGGATCTCACCCTGTACTCCCTGCGCGTAAGGCATAAATTTGGAAGTGAAGAAAAAGAAGTTTGGCTGATCCTGACGGGTGTTTGGGGAATCAACGTGCCATTCAACGAAGCCGGGGCGGACGGTTCCGCTAATATCAGCCTGGCTGAAGTTGCGGCTAAAGATGCTTTCAACCCAAGTGAGATGCACACCGCCTGGGACCTCAGCCTGGCAAAACGCGCTCCCACTTATGAAACAGTATCCCTGACCGACCTCGAAAATCTGCTCAAGGACCTGCCGCAGGAAGCCTTGATCCTGGCTGAGAATCCGATCCTCTTCCCTGCAGACTCCTGGCACCAGACCAAGTTGAATATGCTCTCGGTCAGTTCGCAGGCTGCCCGCTTCCACTGGCTCTTCAATATCAACGAATTCAACATCATCATTGGCCAGAACGCCAATGCCGACCTGTGGGCCGACACACTGCTTAAAGGGTCGCCGCTGCCAGACACAATTGAAGGCCCGCTTTATTTCGCGGCGGATAACCTGGTGGTGGTAAAGCCATGACCCAGTTCATTTCAGTTGGCATTAACAATGCCAATATCTCCAGGGCCTATGATTACCGCGTGCCCCCCGAGCTGGCTGACCAGGTGCAGCCCGGCTGCCTGGTGGAAGTGCCCTTTGGCAAGCAGATTGCCCAAGGCGTGGTGCTCGCCATTCTAGCGGAGCCGGAAGTAGCGGACCCACTGCCCATCCGGGCGGTGCTTTCAGCCGGCACTTTATTGACCCCCCAGCAAATGGAACTGGCAACCTGGTTAGCTGAAAATACCTTTGCGCCGCTGGGCGCCTGCATTACCCTGATGATGCCGGATGGGCTTTCCAGGCGGGCGACAACTCAGGTCTGGTTGAACGAAGGTGCCGCCATCCCCGAGGGTCTGAGCCTGACTGAGGCACGCCTGATCAAGGTTCTTCAAAAAAGGGGAGTGCTCAGTTCCGGCCAGTTGGACCGCGCCCTGCCCAAACTTAACTGGCACAAGGCGGTCAGCCAGCTGCAAGCGCTGGGTGTGGTCAGCCAGCGCAACTTCCTGCCGCCACCCGGCATCAGCCCCAAAACGGTGCGCACAGCGCAGCTTTCCATTGCCCCGGAAGAAATCCAGGCACTCGAGCCAAGCTTAATCGGGAAAACTGAGGCGGTGCTGGCCAGGCGCATTCAAGTGCTGCAGCTTTTGGCTGACGACCCTTTTCCGGTTGATTTTTCCTGGATTTATGCCCAGACAGGCACAAGTTACGCGGATTTGAAAGCCCTGGCTGAAGCCGGGTTGATCCACTTCAATGAAACCGAAGTCTGGCGGGACCCCACCGAGAAAATTCTTCCGGGTCACAACCCCGCCCCCACGCTCACCCCGGACCAGCAAAGCCTCTGGCAAACACTGGAACCGCAACTTGAGGGTTCAGACCCCAAGCCCAGCCTGATATTTGGGGTGACCGGTTCTGGTAAGACTGAAGTCTACTTGCGAGCCGTGGAAAAAACCATCAAATCTGGCCGCCAAGCCCTGGTTTTAGTCCCGGAAATTTCGATGACACCGCAAACCATTCGACGTTTCATGGGGCGCTTCCCCAACCAGGTGGGGCTTTACCACTCCAAACTATCTGAAGGGGAAAATTACGACACCTGGCGGCGTGCCCGCTCGGGGGACTTAAAGGTGGTGGTGGGTCCGCGCAGCGCGCTCTTTGTACCCTACCCAAAGCTTGGGTTAATTGTCATCGACGAGTGTGATAACGACACCTACGATGAAGAAGAGCGCGAGCCCTTCTATCACGCGGTCGAGACGGCTGAAGCCCTGACCAAAATATCAAGCGCGAAGCTGGTCTTAGGTTCAGCCACCCCAAGAGTCACCCAATTTTACAAGGCCCGGCATGGGGACTGGAACTTGTTGGACCTTCCCCACCGCATTCACAGCCAGGCACCTCTCACCCAGACCGCGGATCTGCCACGGGTTGAAATCGTGGATATGCGCGCGGAGCTCAAAGCAGGAAATACCTCCGTGTTTTCAGCCAGCCTTAAAAAAGCGCTCGAAGAAACATTGGCACGCAACGAACAAGCCATTCTATTTCTAAACCGCAAAGGCAGCGCCACCTATGTATTCTGCCGCGATTGCGGCGAACCTTTGCTCTGCCCGCGCGATGGCAAGCCCCTGGTTTACCATGCCGACCGCAAGAGTCTGCTCTGCCATGTGTGCGGCTACACCCGGAAAATGCCTGAAAAATGCCCGAACTGCGGCAGCAAAGCCATCAAAACCCTGGGCTTGGGTACGGAACGCCTTGAAGACCTGGTGCAGGAGGCCTTCCCAAGCGCCCGAGTTTTGCGCTGGGATGGCGAAACCGCCAGCGCAAAAGGGGCTCACGAACTGATTCTTTCCCACTTCAGCGCACATAGAGCTGATATTCTTATCGGCACCCAGATGCTGGCGAAGGGGCTGGACTTGCCCCTGGTCACCCTGGTGGGTATCTTGCTGGCCGAAGTTGCCTTGAACTTGCCGGATTTTCGGGCAGCCGAACGCAGCCTGCAAGTGCTAACACAGGTAAGCGGCCGGGCAGGGCGCAGCAGCCTGGGCGGCAAGGTTATCATGCAGACTTACCAGCCTGAAAATTATGTCATCCAATTTGCTGCAAAACATGATTACCTGGGTTTCTACCAAAAAGAATTGGACTACCGCAGGGCCCTGGCTTATCCGCCCTTCAGCCGCCTGACCAAGCTGGAATACCGCCACCTGCGGGAAGAAAAAAGCCAATCCACAGCTGAGGAGCTGCATGCTATCATCCGAGCGGAAATCCATGCGCATAGCCTTAGGGGCGTAGAGATTTCCAAGCCGCTCCCGGCATACTACCCTCGCCTCGGCGGCGAATACCGCTATCAGATGATCTTGCGTTCCCCAGACCCGCTACCGCTGCTGAACAATTTACCTTTACGCGGTTGGAAAGTGATGATCGACCCCTCCAATCTGCTATAATTTTTCTGTTTGATCCAAAATTGCGCTCTTGAAAGGATGTTCATGACAGCCAAAAACCGATCCGATGAAGCTTTTCTTGAAGAAATGACCCCAGAAGCCCTGGAAAACCCCGCCGACATTCCTCACCTGGAAGAAGGCACAGCAAACGTTCCTGAACATCCTGTCCCCTGGCATGAACCTTTCCTGACCAGCAGCATGTTCTTCGCCGTCTCCACACGTAGCAATATTATGACTCCCCTGCTGCTGCCGCTCCTGGTGCAGACTTTTGTGGGCGAATCTCTGAAAGGCACTTATTTCGGTATTTTACGTCTCTCAACCCTAATGGTTGCGTTGCTCGTGCAGGCCATTGCCGGGATTCTTTCGGACCACAGCACCAGCAAGTTTGGCCGCCGGCGTCCATTCATCCTGGTTGGCAGTGCCATGGATATTCTCAGTTTTGTAGCAGTGGGGGTAATCGCGACCACGATGAGCGGTATGAGCGGTTATTGGGTGCTGTTAGTGGTGGTCGTTCTCTCCATGGTTGCCTCCAACCTCAGTCATGGCGCCCTTCAAGGCTTAATCCCGGATATCGCGCCTAAATCAAAATATGCATTATTTTCTTCCATCAAGTCACTTTTGGAAGTGCCCTTGCCAATTATTTTCGTTTTCCTGGTGGTGCGAGGCCAGATTGAGAATCAAAATTATTGGGCTGCCCTCATCCTGCTGATTGCTGTCTATGTAGTTTGCACGGCGCTGACCATGCTGATTAAAGAGAAACCTCAAAAAGTAGCCCCTCCCATTGAAAAGGGAGCCATCTGGCGCATTGTGGCGATGACTGCCGCCTTCTCCGTGATTATTTTTGCCATGGGCCTGGTTGTCACATTTGTCTTGCCCCTGATCACCGGCAGAACCCTGCCGGACCTGTTGGTGATGGGAGTACTTGGGCTTACCGTCATGTTGATTGCGGTTATTTTGGGTGTTATCGCCAGCCTGCGCATAGGCCTGGGGGATAAAGCCAAATCAGAGAAAAACTTCACCTGGTGGGTAATCAACCGCCTGGCATTTATTGTTGGCGTCACCAACCTTTCCAGTTTCCTGCTCTATTTTGTGCAAGAACGCTTTGCGGAAGCAAAAGGAGCCGCGGCCGTCAGCCCGGTGATGCTGCTGATGGGCATCCTTGCCATTGGCCTGCTGCTTTCCTCCATCCTCTCTGCACGCACGATGAATTGGTTGGGTATGAAAGGCCTGATCCTGGCGAGCGGCTTGATGGCCGCTACCGGTTCAGCCATCGTCGTCTTTGCCTCCACCTTGCCTATCATGTTTGTGGGCAGCTTCATCTGCGGCCTGGCTATGGGCTTTTTCTATGCTTCCAACTGGGCATTGGGCGTGAGCATCGTGCCCAAGGCAGAGGCCGGCCGTTATCTGGGTCTTTCCAACCTGGCAGGCGCGGGTGCTGGCGCGATTGGTGCTTATCTTGGCGGCCCCATTGGCGATGCTGGCGGCTTTACATTGCTGATGTCGCTGTATGGCTTGATGTTCCTCTTCTCAACCCTGGCGCTCTCCCAGATCAAAGGAGCAGGCGAAAAGGCGTAGCCTATGCCTGATACTTTGAGCGAAGCTGCGGTCTGGTCCTTGCTTGAGGGGATTGCAGGGCGCGTACAAGATGCGCATTTACCGGGCTTTAAGGCCTTGTTTGTGATTGGCTCACTGGCCGGCGGATACTACAAACCCGGCCAGAGTGATGTGGATCTTTTGGCACTCTTTGCAGGCTCGCGCCCTGGCGAAGGTGAATATAAGAAACAATTAGAAGTTTTGGAAAGTCTGGTTGGTAATAGGCCAGAAAATCTGGACGTCGACATTCTGCCGCGTTATGAAAGAGACCTTGAAAAAGACCCAAACACTGGTCTTTACATTCACGCAGACCTGGTGGCGCGCTTACTCATCCAATCCAGGCAATTGGCTGGCGCTTACGATCTTGGCAACTTGAAGATGCCTGGCCCGCGGGACTTCCAGGCGGAATTCCCAGCCCAAGTGCGCTGGTGGCAGGCAAACAATGGCGCTCCGGAAACCTGTGCCGCACCTTTGCAAGCTAAATACCTGTTCCTGGTATTGCGCTTTTGGTTGGCTGTATTGCGCAACCAACTTATCTATAACAAAACGGAACTGATTGCCGCCTACCGACAAACCAAGCCATCCCAGGTACTCAGCCCAGCACTTGAGCGTTTTCTTGCAGAATATCTGCAGGAAGAACCCATTCACCCCGGTTATGAAAAAGAGCTGCTCACGTTTTGCGGGCAGCTCTCCTCAGAAATTTTGTCCCTTCAACTCTGAACGAGCCTGACCTCGGAACCCTCCAAAGTCTTATTCACTTCAATACGCGTGCTAAAAATATCCTTAAGTTCATCCAGGTGGGTAATTACCAAAACCTTGGCAAAGTCATTGCTGACCTCATTGATTGCCTGAACCAGCTTATCGCGGCCTTCAGCATCCTGATTGCCAAAACCTTCATCAATCACCAAAGTCTGCAAGCGCGCCCCGGCCCGATGCGCCAGGACGTGCGAAAGCGCCAGGCGGATGGCGAAATTGACCCTGAAAGCCTCGCCGCCTGAATAGGTTTCATAGTCGCGCGTGCTGCCGCCATCACTGATCAGAATGTCGAGCGTATCCTGCTTATCCGTGCGCTTGCTATCCTTAAAGTCTCGTTGAGTGGCGAAATAGACCGTCATGGAATCATTGGTCAGGCGCTTGAGGATGGCATCCGCGTTTTCCTGAAGTTCAGGAAGCGCTTGTTCAATGAGTAATGCGGGCACACCATCCTTGCCAAAAGCCTTTTCAAGCTGCTTGAGACGGTCGATGGCCTTACGGATCTCATTGGCTTCCTCCAGAAGGGTCTTATAGCGTTCCCGCTGAACGTCAATGGCTTTAAGGCGCTGCTGGGCACCACCCAGACGCCTGAGCACCAGGGATTCCGCGTCCTGCGCGTCGCGAAGCTCCAGTTCGGTTTGGCGGCCATCAGGCAGGCCCGCGCTGTCAGCTGCCAGTGCGGCGGCTAAATCAGTGTGCTCACGGGTGAGTTTTTCACTTTCCTTTTCCTGCTTTCTCAGGCGCGCTTCCAGTTCTTTTAAGGCATCCCGGTGGTTTTTAGCTTCGTTGGCCGCAATATCAAGATGATGTAGCTGGTCTTCAATGCCAGCTTTAGCCTTAACTTGCTGGCGCAGGTCCGCGTGTTTGGCAAGGTCGTAACCGAGTTCTGCCAGGTCAGCCTCGAGTTTCTTCACCTGCGCAGCTAATTCCGGGAGGATGTTGCCGTCGCAGAGCAGCGTTCGCAAAAACTCCAGCTCAGCCGCTTTGCCGGCTTGCCAGTCAGCCTGGGCTTTTTGCAGGGCTTCGATATGCTTCAAGATGCCCGCGGATTGCACTTTGCCATTGTTCAGCCGAACTTCAATCCTGCCAAGCTCCTGCAGTTCAGTTTGTTCTTGTTTAAGTGCACTCAGGGTTTGATTACGCTCAGATTGTTTACTGATGTACAGTTCACGCGAGGCAGTAAGCTCAGAATTCAACTCCCTGACAAGGCTTTCGCGGTCGTGCGTGGATAGTGGTTGGCCGCACAAAGGGCAAACGGCCCCCTCAATTTGGTCCAGTTCGGCTATGCGGTCTTTTAACTCGGTACCCTTGCCTTCAATCTGGGCAAGTTCAGCCTGCAGCGTGCCTGCTTTTTCCTGCAGGGCGGCTATTTCGGCTTCAAGGGCCGGGCGGCGCTGCACCTTTTTTTCCAGGCCTTCCAGCTCGACTTCGATCGCCGCATTTTGGGCTTCAAGAGATTGCATTTGGCTACGTTCGCCTTCCAGTCGGGCGGCCTCATTTTCCAACATTTGCAGCTTGCTGGTGAGTACTGCTTTTTCTCTCTCAATTTGAGCTATCAAGTCGCGGTGTTGGTCTTCAATCGGCCGAACTTTGGTCTGCAGGTTGTCAAGAACTTCCAGTTCCTTGCGCATACCCTGGTAGGCTTCGTATTCAGCTTTAACCTCGGGGGCTCGGGCAAGCTCTGCCTGGCAGGCCTGGAGCTGTTCGTTGCGTTTGGCAATCAGCGAAACGGTTTCTGCCTGGTCCGCCTGTGCTAATGCCAACTGCTGTTCAAGCCTTGCCACCGTATCCCGCTGGCCTTTCAAGCGGGCTTCTTCAGACTGCTGTTTTTGCCGCAGCGCTTGCAGTTCAACCAAGCGGGTGTGTGCTTCAGCTTTTTCTTTTTCCAGTTCAGCCAGCTCCTGCAGGCGTTTGGGCTCTTCGGCAATCTCAGCCTGACATTCATCCAACTTGCTGCGGTTCAGCTCCAATTCATTTTGCTGCTGTGAGCGTTTTTCGCGGGCGAATTTGAGATAACGATCCCATTCATCCAGGCCCAGGATGCTGGCAAGAATCTGTTTGCGTTCAGATGGCTTTTTCATGGCAAAAGAGTCGGCCTTGCCCTGCAGGAAGAAGGATGCGTTGATGAAAGTTTCGTAGTCAAGGCGCAATGTTTTTTCAATTTTGGCATTGGTTTCAGAAGCGGTGCGCTCGCTGAGCGTTTTCCAGCTTTCAGTTTCAGGGTTGTAAATAAAAAAATCGATCTGGCCGCCTTTTCCGCGGGTGATGGAGCGCGCCACACGATAAGTAGCCTGTTCATATTGAAAATCCAGAACAACGGAGGCTTTGGGGCAGGCGCTGTTGATGATGGCCTCGTCGTTCTTGCGGGCTTTGCCGTAAAGGGCAAAGGTAATGGCGTCCAACAACGAACTCTTGCCAGCGCCATTAGCCCCGGAGACGCAGGCTACCTCAAATTCGGTGAAATCAACGGATTGTTTATTACGGTAAGAGGTAAACCCCTCCAAAGTCAGCTTAATCGGAATCATCGTCTGCCCCAGCCATTTTTCGAGCCAGTTTAAGTTGGGCTTCGCTCAACCCGCCACCCTGTAATTCTGCCCAGAATTTATCGTCGTAGCGCCGTGAGCGGATGGGGATGGGCATGGGTACACCCCAGCCCAACATCAGCACTTCTTCCTTGGGCTGCAGTTTGGCGAGCATGCCGCGCAGCGCTTGCCTGCCTGCCAAGCCGGAAAGCACCGCGTCGATATCGCTTTCATCCCCCAGGGAGCCCGAAATACGTGTGCCGAGCTGCGACATGACTTCATCGTAGATTTGGGAGGGGCGCTGGTCAATTATCAGCAGCGTGACGTAGTATTTGCGCATTTCACGCGCGATGGTGCTGAAAATGGTCTGGCTGGCCATCTCGCGGTTGAGCAGTTTGTGGGCTTCTTCCACGGCCACCACCAGCGGGCGAGGTTCGTTTTGCTTTTTGCTGCTGTCGCGGTGAAACTCGTTGGTCCAATCTTCCCAGGTGTCGCGAATCTTGCGGGTGATCAGGTTGGTAACGAGCAGATAGTCTAATTCTGAGTCGTATTTTCCAAAAGAAAGGATGACGTGCTTGCCTGCCTTGAGGGTCTCAATCATTTTTTGCAGGGCGTTTTCAGCGGGGGTTTCTACCAGGTATGGGCTGCGGAACAAACGCTGCAGTTTGCTGTGCAAAGCCTCAGCAGCCATGGCGTTAATGCCCACACTTTCAGCCCAATATGCTACGCTACCAGGCGCTGGCACTTTCTTACCTTCATCATTGATTTCCGTAAATCCGACCCTGAAACCCATAAAAGCCGCGAACCAAGCTGGTCCAAATTCGCTATACAAAGCGCTGAGGGTTTGCGCACTGGTCTCGCGCAGGTTTAACGTCTGCGAGAGCAGCAGCACGTCCTCCGGGGTGATTTCAGAGTAGGGAATTTGCAGGTTGAAGTCTGCTTGAAGTTTTCCAAAACTAGTGCCAGCCCCCAGGCCTACCAGGCGCACGGCAGCGGGGAATTTGCCCCTGAGCCCCGGCACGGCAGCACCGGTATCTGATGAGGTACTATCCGGGCCATACTCGTTGTGCATGTCAAAAATAAGGGTGGCCGCGGTATTGGCGTGGATTAGCCCGGCCAGGATCATGCGGGTGAGGAAGGACTTGCCGGAGCCAGTTGTGCCGAAGATGCCCGATGAGCGTTTGACGAACTTTTCCAGATCCAGGCAAATCGGGTGCCCCTGTTCGCGGGTTTCACCCACGCGGAACATGTTTTTGCCGTCTTCCCTGCCAAAAATGTCGGTGATATCCGCGCGATCGGCCAGCCTGACCGGCGCGTGGTGGGAGGGAATGGTTTTGACCGGCATCGGTTTGAGATTTTCCTTGTTAAGCTCCCGCCAGGCCGGGTATTCCGGAGAGGACAGGTCCGGCCCGCGGTCCAGCATCAGGGCAGGCATCATAACCAGGTTGGTATACAGGGTCTCTTCCCGCAGTAACTGGGAAAGCTTGGGTGCAAACCTGCGCTCCATTGCTTCTGCCGCAAAGCGCTCGTCCGAAGCAGCCAGCTGCAAATCAGTCACCAGGCCATAAAAGCGCCAATGATCGCTATCGGTGACAACAAAAGCGCCTTCCTGCACTTCGTGGGCAGGCACTTCCAGGCGCACCTGCAGGTTAGCCTCCAGGCCGCCGCCGGTGACATAGCCGATGGGTGGATTCTCGCCTGCAGCGGTAGTTTCCAAGTTGTTCATCATGCCTCCAATTCCCCTAGCGCGTTCAGCACTCTGGCCATCGTTTCATAATCATCGCGCAGGTAGACAATCAGCGCCTTGCAGGCCTTGTCATACCAATTGCTCGCCGTTTGCCTGGCCGCATGCGCCGCTTTTGCCTGAGCTAAATGACTTACCAGCAGCTCTTCCAGGGGTTGTTCCTGAACGCGCAGAATGTGGCGCAGGTAAGTTGGATTCTCCGTGAAATCGCAAAGTTCCTGCTCATCGCAAAGCCAGAGTGCATCCAGGCTAAAAGGCGGGCGCGGGGGCAAACGCTGGTAAATCTTGCCCGCCTCACAAAAACCAACCGTAAGCACAAAGATTTCCACAGGCAAGTTTCGGTTAAAACGATTATCGGCTTCATACTCCGGGCTGAGGGATCCGCGCGAAAC
>WOYI011476575.1_pt1 | contig 13808 bp, 11 predicted proteins | sample 6423411 | NCBI WGS metagenome assembly WOYI01 (sample SAMN13441803, study PRJNA592873) | oil field metagenome | biome: oil field; feature: oil-well bore; material: oil-contaminated soil; isolation source: oil-contaminated soil from oil-well borehole | place: Germany: Wietze | collected 2016-10-18 ...
GGAAGGCGCAGATAGTTGCTGACGACTCGCAATGCCATTATCTCTTATCTTTGGGGCTCATCTGTCTATAAGAGAACTTCCGCGGGGCGAACGTGTACGGGGCTTGATGCGGGCAATTCCTCCCCGGTTGAAACCGGGGGTCTCCTTGCCCGACGTACTTATGAAAACTATCAGATAGGTTACAGGTACTCGGGATCTACTCATACTATCCCCGAGGGAAGTAAACGGCACATTATATATAAATATTATTATAAATATACGGCATATCACACCACGCCGGGCGGATCTCTGTAAAGATCCGGGGAGACTCGAAGCCAGAAAAAGCCGGTGATGAGCCGGATCGTTTTGGGGATACCCTCGCAGAGTTACGACGATGGGGTCGTCCTGGCCGTGCCGGCGATTCTGCTGCGGAAGGGGCGGGGTGCAGAAGGGGGGGCTTTCGGGTATCGGTCTTCTGGAAAACGCCGGACGGTGGTGCGTCTCCTCACCCGTGCATCATGTTTGGGTGGGGAGATCCCCCGGTTCCCTGCGGAGAAGTCTGGCACGGACGGTATCCGCCAGATCGTCCGTCGTCAGGAGGAGGAGCGTATCTCCGGCCTCGATGACAGTGCTGCCGCCCGGGACAAAGCGTTCTTCCCTCTTCTGCATCAGGATGATGAGGGCACCTTTCGGCAGCCCGAGGTCGACAACCTGCTTCCCGACCGACGGGGCGTCGGGAGGGATAACCAGTTCGAGCAGCTCGCTCGGGGTATCGGGATCCACCTCGAACTCCCGGGAGAGTTTGCGCGTCTCCTCAAGCGGGACAGCGAGACCGAGCCACCGGGCGACGGAGGGGATCGAGGTCCCGTGAACCAGCGCCGAGACGAGGACGATGAAGAAGACGATATTGAAGATCATCTCAGCGTTCGGCACTCCCGCAACAAGGGGATAGGTCGCGAGGATGATCGGGACGGCACCTCGCAGCCCCACCCAGGAGACCAGGGCCTTCTCGTTCATCGGCATCTTCCAGGGAAGAAGCGTGATCAGGACAGCAACCGGCCGTGCAATCAGGATCAGGAAGAGGGCGGCGAGAAGGCCGGGAACGACTGCTGGTACGAGCTCCGAGGGGAAGACAAGCAGCCCGAGCGCAAGGAACATCACGATCTGCATCAACCATGCGATCCCGTCGTGGAACCGGAGCAGACTCTTTTTGTGAACGACGATGCTGTTGCCCATGACAAGCCCGGCGATGTAGACCGCAATAAACCCGTTTCCCCCGACGATGGCGGTCAGCCCGTAGGTCAGCAGCACCATGGTGAGGCTGAGCACCGGGTAGAGTCCCTCCGATTCGAGTTTGAGACGGTTTATGAGATAGACGATCGCCTTTCCCATTCCGTAGCCGAAGAGGCCTCCAACTGCCATCTGCTGCACGAACATCGGGACGAAAGCAAAGACCGATGAGCCCGGGGTGAGGATCAGCACGATGATGCCGGTGGTGAGAAGGACCGCCATGGGGTCGTTGCTCCCCGACTCAAACTCGAGGAACGGCCGCAGATTTCCCTGCAGGCGTGCTCTTGCCGTTCGCAAGACTGAAAAGACCGCTGCCGCATCGGTGGACGAGACGACCGCGCCGAGGAGAAGCCCCATGAGCGGGGAGAACCCAAGGACCAGGACGGCAAACGCCCCGAGCAGAATTGCAGTCAGAACAACGCCGAGCGTGGAGAGGGCGATCCCCGGCCAGAGGATCGGCTGGAGCTGTTCCCACCGGGTGTCAAGACCGCCGGAGAAGAGGATATATGCAAGTGCAATAATCCCGATCACTTGCGCAACCGCGGGATCGTCGAACGGGATGCCGCCCGGACCCTCCGAGCCTGCCAGCATCCCAACGACGAGGAAGATGAGGAGCGCAGGGACGCCGAGCCGCTCTGAGAACTTGTTTGCAACGATACTTATCAGTATGAGCAATGCTATGCCGACAAGTGCAAGTTCGAGAGTGACGAGTTCGAGGGCGACAAATTCGAGGGGGAGTGCCATCTACGGGTATGAATCGTGTATAAAACGCTTTAATACTACCCTCTCGCGGTTTTGAGCGGGTGTGCTCTTCCGGTCTTTTGGACCCTGTCGGCAATAGCAGCGTCTGCAGCCTATCGACGGCGGAGTGAGTCTCCCGGCAGAATGGGTGCGGGGACCACCCGGGCAGAGCGAAAGCCGCTCTCGCCAGTGGCGGCCCCGTCTCTGCCGGAAGAACGGGCGGCAGCGCCAGGACTCTCGCCCGGGCAGGTGAGGGGAGGGGCGTCACGGCATAGGGACGGCGACGGCAGAAGATGAGGATCTCAACTGCCGTCTCAATCGGTCCCGCCGTCTCCGACGTATTTCGCGTCATTAATATAGTTACCCTTAAAACACGTCACACAGGATGACAGATGTTCCAGTTCTTCCCCGATCCGCGATCACCCTGCTCGTGCTGACGGCAGTGGTATTCCTCATCACCGGAATCCCGGAGATCGCGTATATCATCACCATCGTCGCCGTATCCATGATCCTCGCCATGATCGCGTACCCCGTCATGAAAGCGCTCCGGTCGAGGGGTCTGCCGGAGATCGCCGCCGTCGCTGTGGTCGCTGTCATCGCCTGTCTTGCAGTCCTGCTGCTCTGCTATCTCGTCTTATTCTCGTTCGAAAACCTGATATCGGCCCTCCCCCTCTACCAGCGGGAGTTGACTGCCAGACTATCAGAGATCCTCGCCCTCCTGGATCGGCTCGGGATCGACACGGGTTCGTTCTCCCCGTCCTCGGTTAACCTGCAAGGGTTTGCCGGATTTCTCTCTTCGTCCGCCATAGGCATCGCAGATCTTCTCCTCTATCTCTTCTTCATAGCAGTAACGACAATCTTCATGCTCCTTGAGGCACCGCGGATGCCTGAGCGCATACGGAGGGTGACGGGGAACAAACACGAGAGTGTCGAGGCGTTCTCCCGGATGAGCAGGTTCCTGATCGATTTCGTCATCGTCAGGACCGAGGCGAACCTCGTCCACGGCTTCCTCTTCGGTGCGTTCCTCTGGGTCTTGGGGGTGCATGCAGCCGTACTCTGGGGGGTGCTGACGTTCCTCCTCTCATACATCCCCTACATCGGTCTGCTCGTCGCGGCACTCCCGGCCATCTTCTTTGCCTGGCTGCAGTTCGGGGTCTGGGGCGCCGTCGCGGTGATTGCGGCCGTGGTTGTCTTAAACGCACTGGTGGAGAACCCGATCTTCGCCCATTTCGCATCGAGGCGCTTCGATATCCCCGCCCTCGTGGTCATTCTCTCGGTCATCTTCTGGGGATGGGCTCTCGGCGTTGCCGGGATGATCTTTGCTGTTCCGCTCACGCTCATCGTTCTGATGATCATCCAGTTCAGCGAAGACTGGGCATGGGTGAACACGATCCTCGGCGTTGATCACCTCTTTACAGGAGAGCAGACGCAGCCAGCGGAGAAAAGAGCGGTCGAGGCGCCGCCAGTGAAGTAACGATATCGTATCAGGCCCCACCATGCCGGGGAGACCCCGTGCTATTTCCATTGATGCCTGACCCGGCATCTCCAATTTTGTAGCGCTGTCATGGCGGAAGGTTGATATCCTTTTTGTACATGTTCTCTTCCGGGAATAGAGAATGTTGCACACGCGTGAGATCATCAAAAAAATCTGGGACGCACAGGGCTACGGGAACCTCGCCGTCTGGGCAGATGGAACAACCGCCACCATCGCTCCGGGCGAGACCCCGGAGAAAGGTGGAAAAGCGCCGCTTGCTATCTTCAAGCCTATCCCCCTCGTGGCGGGTTACTCGATGCTGGACTTTGCCACCCACGACACCGCTCTGCTGGAGTGTATCGAGACGACGATCAGGGAGGCAGGCGGCGAGATAGAACGGGACTGAGGGGGCTTCCAGTTAAAACGCCTTTGAAAATAACTGCTAAAAAGGAATAGTATTTTGAGCGTCTCCGGAGGGAGAGTTACTCGGTCGGCTTTCCGTCGTAGTGCTCTTCCCGGGCCATGGCCTCCTCGCGGGTCTTCCGGACGACCTTGTCCTGGTGCTCCGGCGGGGAGTAGATGGTGTAGAGTTTAAGATTGGCGGTCTTTGACGTGTTCAGCACGTTGTGCTTTGCGCTGCTCGGCACGACCACAGCGCTGCCCTCCTTGACGGCGTGCGTTACATCATCGATCACGACGGCTCCTTCGCCTTCCTCGAACCGGAAGAACTGGTCGACGTCATCATGCACTTCCTCGCCGATCTCCTCGCCGGGCTTAAGGCACATCAGCACGAGCTGGCTGAACTTCCCCGTATAGAGGACTCTGCGGAAGTCGGTGTTCTTTAATGTTTCCTTTTCGATATCTGCGACAAATCCTTTCTTCATATCCACAACCTCCCTATAATCAGGGCCACTAGGTTAACAGTATTCCAGTGTATTGCCACCAGTATTTCTGAGTTTTGGTCGTTGTAAGGAAGCCGGGGGTGAATTGCACCTGGAGACGTTCCCGGTGGCCAATGCGGGCTCCTCCCTACGCGAAAAGTGTCCGTCATCAAAACCGGGCGCAGTTGAGCGGGTTCGTGGGATTTTGAAAGATCTTGCCGATGGCAATGATCCGGCTGAAGACCTCGAGGACCGGGACGACCTGGTCCATCCCCCGGATACAGAGATGATCTGCATCGTCCCGATAGTGACCTTACGGATTCACATAAGGAAGGTGAATCTCGGGACGATGGCCGGGAAGAAGACCCCCTGATCGATGCCGGGTTTAGATCACGGTTAACGAACGGGTACCATAATTTCATCTGCCCTAAACTCCCGGAAAAGTTAGGCGCATTGTTCCACCAATCCCGTGATAAATCTCTTTTTTTCGGAAATATCTCTGTAATCCTATTAGAATCGAAAGGCCAAGCGGATCGCAGTGCCTAAATTTTATAGGCACATTACGCCTCAGTAAGCCGGACATAAAAGGGAGAAAGGAAGCGAATAATGGTGAAAGGAGCCACTATCGTGAGAATAGATGGTCCCGTGCGCCTAATCGCTACGGGAGGTTAGGATCTGCAGCTGTCGGACACCAAACCTCCCTGATGACCTGCATTACAGGATAGTGAAACAGAATATGTGAAAAAAGATTGAAAGGATACGCAGATCATCTGGACGATCGCGATGTCCACCAGTGTCTACGCCTTTGCCTTGAGTTTCTCGATCTCCTCTTCAACCTCTCCCGCACCCTTCTGGTAGAACTCCTTCTCCCGGGGGTCCAGTTCGATGAGGAGGCGATAGAACTCACCGACGTGTACCTTCTCCTCGTCTGCGATATCCCGCAGAACCTCGCGGGCCAGTTCATTGTCGGTTGCGTCGGCCATCTGGTTATAGAGCTGGATGGCTTCGAACTCGGCGGCGATCGTGTAGCGCACGGCGCGGATGAGTTCGTTGTGGCTCATCATCCGGTCGATATTGTTTCCGGCAAACGGTTGTGCAAATTCAGGCATGTAGTTCCCTCACAAGAATCGTTCCGGCCGCTGCAGCGGGGCCGGCGATGACTGGTTTGCTTAGAAAAGATATATGCCGGTCGGTTCTGGCATGCGGCGTGAGGAGAGAGATTCCGGGCCCGGTCGGCAGAAAATCACGGACACGGAGCCCGGTGCGGCCGTTCGCGTATGCATCCGGTTCAGCTCCCGCGGGCCGGAGGAGAGAAAGCTACCCCGCCAGGCTGTGGGCCGGATCGATCTGTTTCCGGAATACTCCCGTTAAAATCAATAATATCCACCGATCAGCACTTTAGGGGCCCGGATATTTTCCATATGTCTAAATACTATCCTATAAAAGTTACACATGAACCCAAGTATTCTGGTGATTGAAATGGCTAACAGCCGGGTGAAGGGAGTTCGCCCGATAACACTTCTTTTTGCGCTGACAGTGCTTATCTGCGCGATGCTGATAGCACCGGCAGCTGCAGCGGCCCTGCCGGACAGGGTCAATGTGAACGCATCGTACAACGGAGAAACGCCCGACTACGGGACCCTTAACTTCTCGACCATCCAGGAGGCCATAGACGGCGTCGCGGAGGGCGGCGAGGTGTGGGTCTACAACGGGACATACAATGAATCGATCGTGATCGCGAGAAGCATGACCGTCACGACCGTCTCGCACTTGGTATGCCCGGGCCTCAACGGCACGACTATCGACGCCATGTATGAGCCGGTAGGCATCGAGATCAACGCGGACAATGTCTCCGTTTCCGGGTTTGAGGTCGTGAACGCCTCAGCAGTCGGGATCAATGCCCACAGCGTCAGCGCGGTCACCATCGAGTACAACTCGGTCGTGGTTCGCAGCGACACCTACGAGCTCACCTGCGGTATCCTCATCGAAGGGGGCGAGGGAGTTGCCATCGGCAACAACGAGGTGCGTGTCATCGGGAGCGGCGGACAGGGCGGCATCATGGTCGAGGGCGTCACTGAGGCCTACGTCCACGACAACGACGTCGTGGCCGTCTCGCGGCACCTGGATCAGGAGGCTGCCGGGATTGAGGCCAATCCGGCCATTACCGCCCTCGTTCCGGAGGATGACGGACTTCTCTCCATCGCAGTGGAGGACAGCCCGGTGCTGGAGCCCAATGGGGTTCTGATCGTAGAGAGCACCTTTGTCCTCGTCGAGAGCAACCGGGTTGTGTCCGTGGGCGCCTGCATCCCGGACGAGCAGGACCCGCACTACGCGGCCGTGGACGCCTGGGGTATCCGGTCCAGCGTCTCCGAGAACCTGAAGGTCCTGGAGAACAACGTCACGGTCGTCGGTGTTGCAGCCAACGCCACACGGACGGTCGGCATCCTGGGAACCGGGGACCTCGCGCTCATCCAGAACAATACAGTCGAGACCTATACCGAGTCCCAGCTCGTCCAGCCGGTAGGCATCGTGCTCGACCGGGCCTCGAAGGGACAGGTTCTTGATAACGAGGTCGAGATGGAGGTCGAGTGTGTCGGCACGTCCGGGGAAGAGCTGATGGAGTCTGCCGGCATCATCGCCGTCGAGTCCTATAAGGCTCAGGTTACCGGAAACGACATCCACTACATGCTCCTGGCCGCCGGACCGGAGAACCTGGCTCTGGCAGAGATCGAGGGTATCGATATCGTCGAGTGCGACGAGCCCCGGGTAAGCGAGAACATCGTCATCGTGATGTCCGAGATCGCCGTGTTACCGACCGGCGATGAACCCATGGAGGGTGAAGAGTCCTTCGTCGCGGCGTTCAGCAGAGTTACGGGCATCGACGTCGAGATGAGCGACGAGCCCGAGATCATCGAGAACGTCGTGCACGCCTTCGGCACCGCCATAGCCTATGACGGAACGGCCGCGGACGAACCCCTCTCGGTCGTCGCGAGCGATCTCGTCCTGACAGGCATCTGGGTCTGGGGCGGCTATGACGAACCGGTCTCCAGCCCCGTGATCGATGACAACGTTGTCGTGGTCCGGGCGCAGGACGCAGGAATTGCCGGCATGAACCCCTACTTTGAGGATGTAGAGGCCGCCATCGCGGACAACAGCGAGCTTTCGGCCCGTTATGCCGCCATGATGCAGGGCGGAGAGGAAGGATCTTCCGCCGCGACATGCCTCTCGACATACCTCACCGACGCTGAGGAACAATCCGTCGTCGCGAACAGCGTCCTTGAGTACGAACCGAGCATCGTGGAGGCCACCCTCGTCGAAGCCCGTGTCGCAACGGCCGGCATCGTCCTCGAAGACGTCGTGAACCCGACGGTCTGCCACAACTACGTGCCGGTGCGCCAGAGAATCATCGTCTACGCAGTCGACGGATCGCAGCCCGGAAATGTCGGGCTCTTTTCGAACACCCTGCCGATAGGGCTTATCGAGCAGGCTGTCACGGGAGAAGAAATGCAGCAGGCCGTCCTGCTCAGCCTCATCGACGAGAACGACAGTGAGTGGCAGAACCTCTCCGAAGCGGACAGAACGGCAATCACCGATGCCGTCCTCTCCGGAGACTGGGACGTTCTTGCGGTTTACGCAGAGAACGAGACCCTCTTTGCCACCGACTCCGGGATGGCAGACACGCTCCTCGAGTATCAGGCACTCATTGAGGACGAGGGCACGTTCGAGTTCCTGAACGTGACCCGGCTTGCGGCCACGGTCCCCTACTCGATGAGTTACGGTCTCCTCTTCTATGACGCCGAAGGTGACCTGGAGATCTACGGAAACGAGTTCCTGGTCGAGACCAACGCCATCAGCGTTGCACTTGCCGAGGGCGACACCGAGGTGCCCGATGCCGCGGCAGGGTCCGCCGGCCTCGTGACTGCCTTCGGTATCTCCGGAAACGGCGATAGCATCAACATCGAAGAGAATACCATCACCGTGGACACCCAGGGCACGTTCCTGAACCTGGTCCGCGGAGGCGAGAACGAGACCGCCGACGTGGCGGCAGGATCTGCGCACCTCCTCCTTGCGGTGGGAGTCAGTGCGGACGCGGATGATGAACTCATCCTCAACAACAACATCACCGTCATGCAGAGGACTATGGCCGAGGCCGAGGCCATCAACAGGGTAAAGGACAAGACGGCCCTCAGCGTTGCCGCTACGGCAGGCGTGGGCGTCGGCATCGTCCTCGATGCGGATGACGTCTTTGACCCCAGCACCTACGAGCCTGCTCCCCCCATGCCGGAAGAGTGGTTCGCAGATGTCATCCAGGGTAACACCATCTCCGTCACGGATGAGATCGAGGTTGCCTCGATCGCCGGGATGCTGCTCCCCGCACCCCTCGACGGGTCATCGAACGCGCTCTCCGGCGCGGTAGGAGCCGCAGCGAGCTTCGGCATCGTTGCACCCGAGGCCGAAGTGCTGGATAACGTCGTCAACGCAACCGCGAGCCAGAGCAGCATGGCAGCAGCGTTCGTCGAAGAAGTCATGCCCGCCGTGCAGGCAGTGGAGATCGACCTCCCCGGCACCGGGGCAGCGAACCTGGGAGTCGCAGTCTCCGGCGGCATCCTGACCCTGCGCTCGTACATCGCGAACAACATCGTCTTCACGGAGGCGAACTCTGAAGTGGTCGTTGAGGCAGCGACGGAGGAACTCCTCGAGGACGCCGGCGTTCTCGGAGGCACCGTAGCGGTCGACGTCGGCATCGTGAGCCTGAGCCCCTCCTTCATCGACGGGAACACCGTGGACGGAGCGGCATCCGCGAGCGCCATAGGCATGGTCGAGGGCGACAGGGTGGACGGAGAGGTCCTTGTCCTGGGTATGAACCTCGGTATCCTCTCGCGGGGCAGCGACGCGACGTTCAACAACATCCACAACGGCTACATCGGGTTCCCGTACTACTACGAAGAGGAGGAGTGCGAGCCCTATGCCTTCTATAACTGGTGGGGCGACGCGAGCGGCCCGTCGGACTTAGGTCCCGGCACGGGGAGCCCGGTCACCGGCACCATGAACTATGAACCCTGGCTGACGAAACCGGCGGACATCGTCATCGAGACCGGCAAATCCTATTTCGGCCTTGAGATCGGATCGCCCAACATCGGCGGCGACGGCTACCGCTACGGCCTCGAGCCGGGCTGGAACACCCTCTCGTTCCCGCTGGCGCTTGAGAACAACACCTGGCAGGCGGTCACCCACGCCGGCGACGGCCTCGACTACGCGGTCGCCTGCACCTGGGACGCTGCCAGCCAGCGGTGGGTCCAGATGACTGCGACGAGCAAGATCAACCCGCTCGACGCGGTCTACATCAAGATGAACGACTACGACCGCCTCCCGGTTGCGATCAGCCCGGAGATCACGAACCCGCCGGTGAAGACGCTCCGGGCCGGGTGGAACCTTGTCGGCCCGGCGTATGACCTGGCCAACGGGCCGATAGAAGTGCCGGACAACTACTTCTGGTGGGGAGAGCCCTACGGGACCCCGGTCACGAGGACGCTCGCCTCCGTCGAGCAGACGCCCGCAGGCCTCACCGGCTACATTGCCGTCGTCTCCCCGTCCATCAACCCTGAAGCCTGGGTCTACACTCCGGGTGACGGGACAGAACCCGATATGGACGCCACCTGCGGCTACTGGGTCTTCATGGAGAACCCCGACACCCTTGCCGGGTTCTCCTCCACCCCCCTCCCCATGCCTGGATGGGCCTGGGACCTGTGAGGGCGGGGGCCCACCAACCCATTTTGAGGAACAACCATGAAACGAACACCAGCACCACGAACCATACCCATCCTCACGCTCCTCATCGCTGTCAGCCTCCTCGCCGTTCCCGCACTCGCGGATGACGGTATATCGTCGACAATCCCCCATTTCTTCTACGGGCAGGTCTACAATGCGGACGGCTCGAACGCTCCGGCAGGCTCGATCATCGTCGCATCGGTCGCGGGAAACCCCGCGGGAACAATCACCGTGGCCCCGGCAGGCCGGTATGGGATCGACTATGGAGACGGCGATAAACTCCTCGTCTGGACTCCGGCCATTCAGCCGGGCGACACTATCGTCTTCCACATCGCCGGGATCCTGGCAGTCGAGTCAGCGGTCTACGAGAGTGGCGGCCTCACAAACCTGACGCTCACCGCGAGCGTCACGCCGACGCCGTCGCCGACAGGCGGGGGCGGAGGAGGAGGAGGAGGATCGCACGAGTTCTTCCCGGTCTCCACCTCCACCCCATCCGTACCGACGATGCCCGTCGGGCAGGTGTCTCTCCCTCTCTCGGAGACCGGTGAGGTCAGCGAATCGGTGACGGTCAGGACCAGCGACAGCGTCGGTTCGCTGACCGTCGGCAAGGGGACGCATGCCCGCGACGCAAACGGAAATCCACTTGGTGAAGTGACAATAGAACACGCCGCCGGACTGCCCCCGATCCCCCCCGGTGCGACGATCGGGTTCGCCCTCGACTGCGGGCCGGCCGGCGCCACCTTCGACCCGCCGATCACCCTCACCTATACGCTCTCCGAGGAGGAGTGGGCGAAGATCAGCGATCTGTCCACCCTGCAGGTGATGTGGTACAACCCCGGGACCGGTGAATGGCAGGAGGTTCCCGCAACCGTGGACCCGGCAACCCGGACCGTGACGGCGCAGATCTCGCACTTCAGCCTCTTCGCCCTGACATGGGCCGCCGCATCCCCGGCGGAGGCTGCCACCCCGGCAGTGGCTGGAGCGCCGGGCGCACAGGCCACGCAGGGTGAACCGGGTGCGGAAGCACCCGGGGACCTCCCGATGACCGCGATCGCCATCGTCGCCGGTATCGTCGTGATTGCCGCGGCAGGGTTCCTGCTGCTCCGGCGGCGCTGATACCCCAACCCTTTTTTCCAGATCGCGATCCCGTCGGGTGATCGTTACCGCTCTCCTCTCTCCGTCACCCGGAACCTTGATGGGCAGGAGGGAGAGACCTTGCAGGAGAGAGGCCCGGAGACCGCCATGATCCTTCCACCTGCGTTTTACGAGCGAGATACCGTGACCGTCGCAAAGGACCTGCTGGGGTGCCTGCTTGTGCACCGGGAGGAGGCGGGGACGACGATGGGGTGGATCGTCGAGGTCGAGGCTTACCTCCGGGACGACCCGGCAGCCCACTCGTACCGGGGAGAGACGAAGAGGAATAGCGTTATGTTCGGTCCGGCGGGCCATGCCTACATATACCGGATCTACGGCCTGCACACCTGCGTCAACGTCGTGACCGGACCGGAGGGTGCAGGGGAGGCGGTCCTGATCCGGGCTCTTGAGCCGGTGGCCGGGATCGACCGTATGCAGGCGAGGCGGGGGATGGACGACCCCCTCTCGCTCGCGAGCGGCCCGGGCAAACTGACACAGGCGCTCGGCATCACCATGGACCTGAACGGGACCTCCCTGTCCGATGGCCCCCTCCAGGTCTGGTCGCCCGCGAGCCTGCCCGGCCGCCGTCCGGAAGGCTCGGAGGGGGAGATCGTGGAGACGACCCGGATCGGGATCACGAAGGCGGCGGATCTCCCCCTCCGGTATTACCTGAAGGGGAATCGATATGTCTCGCGGCGGTGAGTCGCGGGGCTATTCCTGATGGCCCGGAGGGGTCCGCCGCCAGACCGTCCTCTCGCCCTCCGCTGCAACCTGCCCGGTTATCAGTATGGTCTGTTCTTTTACCGGGATCTCCTTTCCCGAGCGTTTCAGGGCCTGATCCACGACATACCTCACACCGCTGCAGCAGGGCACCTCCATGTGCAGGACCGTGATCGAGCGGATTGTATGCTGCGAGAATATCTCCGCGAGTTTCGTGACGTACCCCTCAACATCCGTGTCCAGTTTCGGGCAGAAGATGATCGCGATCTTGTCCCGCAGAAAATCCCGGTGAAAGTCCGCGTATGCAAAGGGAACGCAGTCCCCAGAGATGAGGAGATCCGCGTCGTCGAAGTACGAGGCTGCGGCATTCAGGAGCTTCAACTGGACCGGCCACTGCCTCAACTCTGATTCCGTCCGTGCGGCACGCTCACTCTCCCCCGCATTCCCTCGCGGAAGGCTTCTTGCGGCGGAGCCCGGACACCCCGTCGGAACACTCTCTGTAGCACCTGCATGGCCTCCCGCGGTGTCGTGCCGGGGAACCGGAACCGCGTTCGCGGTCAGGTACTCGATCGCCTGGCGGTACAGGTCCTTCTCCCCGTGGCCGATAAGGTGCTCAAGGTGCGCCTTAATGACCGCTTCTCCCTGGGGGGCGATTGTTGCCATCACGGCCTTCTCATCGTATGGGCCGGCCTCCCGCTCGATGACGCAGATCGCCCCCTCCGGGCACGTCCCGATACAGGCGCCGAGTCCGTCGCAGAAGAGGTCGCTCACGAGCCTTGCCTTTCCGTCGATGATCTGGAGCGCTCCTTCCGGGCAGTCCGGTATGCAGAGCCCGCATCCGGTGCATTTTTCCTGGTCGATATCGATGATCTTTCTCTTCATCCGCGACTCCCTCCGTTCGGTAGATCTTCTAACCGGTTGGCGCCTAAAAACGTTTGCAGCCCGCCGGGACCCGGGAGGGGCGAGGCATACCGGGTCTGGGAGGCCGCCATCCGATGGATACTCACCCCATGCGATTCTTCACCGGATAAGAAGTCATGGTAACAGCAACTCTGCCGGTGTTCGGCACCTGCCGTCAACACTACCGGGAGCAGGGCAGGCCGGGATCAGCCTGAAATCGTGTACAAAAGAGGAGGGGTCGGATGCCTATCCGCGAACACCGGCACCCGCGGTGGCCTCATGTGCTTTGAAACTCTCGCCGGCAATGAGCTCGCGAACGCTGGTCAGGATGTCTTCAAAGAAACTGCCGATGGAGGACAGGGTCGACATCACGGGTTCGGGAAGGAGGTCTTCAGCCACCTGGCCAGAGGATCCGTCTTCCGCGATGCCGGAATACCTCTCGATGACAACGACTGTTCCGTCGGTTCCGCCGCCGAGCATCGTCTCGTCCGGCTGGTCGACCAGTTTAAGGTTGGCAAATTTCCCGGGCTGCACCGAGACCATGTCGCCGGGCAGGAGTGTCTCTCCGACTGTTGCCGGAATAACATTCATTTGCCGGGTTATGTAAGCTCCGCCGGCGTCAACATACGTGATCCGGCCAAGGATAGCGTCGTCGGTCTGCACCTGCAGCACCGTCCGGGAAGCATCGATCCGGTACGGGACATCCTGCTCGGCGGCACATGCCGCAGGTACGGCAATACCTGCCATCATGACTGCCGCGATGAAAAGCCAGAAGCCTCGGTTCATGACCATTTTTTGCTATCGGATTATTTATCCTTTCGCATCCGGCCATAGAGCATATCGCCTGAGATAACCAATAATATCCATTTAACTTGCGGGGGTGAAGGGGGCGGAGCGGGAAGTCCCCGGTCTTCAGGCCG
>WOYI011359275.1_pt1 | contig 13804 bp, 13 predicted proteins | sample 6423411 | NCBI WGS metagenome assembly WOYI01 (sample SAMN13441803, study PRJNA592873) | oil field metagenome | biome: oil field; feature: oil-well bore; material: oil-contaminated soil; isolation source: oil-contaminated soil from oil-well borehole | place: Germany: Wietze | collected 2016-10-18 ...
TAGGGCAGAGGTTCACCTTTCTGCAAACGGCTGACTAATCGCTCCAAATCGGCTTTTTGCTCAGGATTGAGGTGTGTTTCGGGGTGTGCCAGGACCCAGGTTTTGGGTTTTTGCAGCACATGCGCCAGTAAAATGAGTGCCACCTGGTAGGGCTGCTCAGTGCAGTTGATTGCAGAGGGCAGGCTGTTTTCAACCATTGGTTTCGAAATTGGCCAGGCGTTCGGCTTCCTCGGCTTGCCGAAGCTCGTCGATGAAAGTATCCAGTTCGTAGCCATCCATCACGCCAGCTAAATTGTACGAGGAGGTGTTAATGCGGTGGTCCGTCACTCGCGACTGGGGATAGTTATAGGTGCGGATCTTCTCTGAGCGCTCGCCGGTGCCAATTTGCGAGCGGCGGGTGGCATCGAGTTCGTTTTGCCGCTTTTCCTGTTCCATCTCATAAAGCCGTGCTTTCAAGACGCTCATCGCGCGCAGCTTATTTTGCAGTTGAGAGCGTTCGTCCTGGCAAGCTACGATGATACCAGTTGGCTTGTGGTGGATGCGTACGGCGGTCATGTTTTTCTGCACGTTCTGCCCGCCAGCGCCAGCCGACTTGAAAACATCAATTTCGATATCCGAATCAGGGATATCAATCTCGATATCATCGACCTCTGCCAACACCGCCACGGTGGCAGTGGATGTGTGAATGCGCCCTTGCGATTCGGTTTCAGGCACGCGCTGCACACGATGCACACCTGATTCAAACTTGAAGCGCGAGTAGGCTCCGCGCCCTTTAACCGAAAAAGTGACCTCTTTATAGCCGCCAATACCCGTCTCGTTCGAGGAGATAATCTCGGTTTTGTAATGGTGGAGATCGGCATACTTCAGGTACATGCGCAGCAGATCTGCTACGAATAAACCGGCTTCATCGCCGCCAGTGCCAGCGCGTATCTCAACGATCACGTTGCGATTGTCGCGCGGGTCTTTGGGGATCAGCATGCTCTTAAGTTCAGCCTCCAACTCCTGCTGGCGCGATTTGAGCTCATCCAACTCAAGGTGTGCCATTTCAAGCAGTTCACCCTCTGCGGTGCTCATCAAGGCTTCAGTTTCTTCGGTCTTTGCCAGGTTGTCTTTGTATTCACGCGCCAGGTTGACGATCGGTTCCAGGTCGGAACGTTCTTTGGAAAGCTCCGCTATAAGCTGAAAGTCCGTGCCAGCTTCAGCCAGGCGGCGGTCAAGTTCTGCAAAGCGGTCGAGGATTGCTTCAAGTTTATCTAACATAGGTTTGTCTCTCAATGATTTCGGACTGAGATTATAACACTCCCATTCACCCTTTGCAGCCAGAACTCTCTCCAGCTTGCTTTCTCGTCAGGTAGGGTTGAACCCGGTAATCCTATATCTACACAACACGTATCCACGGTACGTAGCGCGTGTATAATATCGCCCAAGAATATCATGCAGCTCTATCTTATTCGTCACGGACAGTCCACTAATAACGCCCGCTCGGAATCGCAGGATGGTGTTTTTCCTCCCCGTGTCTCCGACCCAGTCCTGACGGCAAAGGGCGTGCGGCAGGCAGAGTTGCTTGCGGATTTTCTCGCCAGATCCAAACCTGGAGAAGAAGACTTTTGGCGCGACCCTCAGAACAGGCTCGGCTTCAGACTGACCCATATTTACAGCAGCCTGATGCAGCGTGCGATCCAAACTGCCAGCATCATTGCCGATCGGCTCAATTTGCCATTGGTCGGATTATCCGAGTTGCACGAAGTTGGTGGGATCTATCTTGAATCCATAGTCAATGATGTCGTTGAGATCAGCCACGAGCATGGTGTAAACGAAGCCTTTCTTTCAACTCATTATCCTCATCTCACGCTGGCAAAGCCCATTGAGAAGGAAGGGTGGTGGCGCGGTGGAAAAGAAGATCACAGTCTTCCGCTAAAACGGGCACAAGCGGTATTAAATTGGATCAAGGAACGCCATCTGGGCTCTGATGACCGCGTGGCGATTGTTACCCATGGTGGTTTCTACCATTACCTCTTTCGAGCAATGCTCCAGATTTCCCCGGAGGATCCGGATAATCGCAAGCTGGGATACAGTTTGATCTATAACAATTGCGCCATCAGCCGGTTTGACTTTGTGGATAACCGCATCCTGATGGTCTATCACAACCGTGCTGACTTCCTGCCGGATGAATTTGTCAGTTAATCGCATCATGTGAATTTTTCGATTGTTGACCAATCTCGTTCCTGACGTTTATTGCTCATTTTTCTTGCCATGCAGTCCCCTCACTGAGTCCTGGAGATAAGAATCTGCAGAGGTGCAAACGCAGGCAGTTCGAGACCAGCGTAACCTCTGGTAAAATTACACCTAGGAGCCCTGTTGGGGCAGAAAGTAATTAACAATGCCCGTTTACGTCAACATCCTCATCATTCTCATACTTTTCTTGTTTAATGCTGTTTTTGCGATGTATGAGATTGCCATGGTGTCCTCGAAGAAGACGCGCCTGATGGCTCGCGCTGAAGACGGGCTGCAGGGTGCCTCTGTTGCCATGGAACTCTTGCAGGACCCTGACCAGCAATACCTGTCTGCGATCCAAATCATGATCACCATGATCGACACCCTTGCTGGCGGTATCGGTGGCGCTCAGCTTTCGCGACCTCTGGCTGAGGTTTTTAAAGGCATTACCTGGTTGGCGCCTTTTGCAGAAATCGTTGCTCTGATTCTTGTTGTGATTGTGATCACCTATTTCTCCATTGTTATGGGTGAACTGATCCCCAAACGCATCGCGGTCAGCAGACCAGAAGATGTGGTCACCAGGCTTTCTCCGCTGATCAAAGGCATGTCGCGCTTCCTGCGCCCGCTCACCAGGTTGCTGAGTGCCTCCACTAATCTGGGTATCAAGATTTTCAATATCGATGTGACCAGAGAGCCAGCTATTACTGAGGAAGAGCTCAAAGGCTATATCCAGGAAGGGCGCCAGACTGGCGTCTTTGATGAAGCGGAGCAGTCCATGGTGGATGGTGTTTTCCGCTTCAGCGACCGCCGGCTGGATGCCATTATGACCCCGCATACCGAATTGGATTGGATCGATCTGGATGACGATCACGACACGATCGTGAAAGAATTGATGGAAAGCAACTATTCCCGTCTGCCTGTCGCTCATGGCGATTTGGATCGTTCAGTGGGTATCGTCAATACCAAGGATCTGCTGGGTGTCGATATCCACAACCCGCAATTCAATCTTGAGGATTATGTCCGCCAACCTTTATTCTTCCCGGGCAACATGCAGGCAGTCAAAGCGTTTGAGCAATTTCGCGAGACCGGTATCCATTACGCCCTGGTTTTGGATGAGTACGGGGGCGTGGAGGGGTTTGTGACTCTCTATGACGTGTTGGAATCGATCGTTGGGGATATCCCGCTCGATGAGTATGATAAGGATCAGGATGTCGTCCAACGTTCAGATGGCACATGGCTGGTGGATGGGTTGATCCCCATCGACGAGCTTAAAGAGATCATGAACGTTGATGAATTACCTGAAGAAGATAAGGCTGGTTTCCAGACCTTGAGCGGTTTTGTCATGAACCAATTGGGGCGAATCCCAAAGACAGGCGCACTCTTTGAATGGGATCACTGGCGGTTCGAAGTGGTGGATATGGACGGTCACCGCGTGGATCGGGTGTTGGTGACGGATCTCCTAACAAAGGAAAATCCTTCTGTTGAGATCTAAATTTACGGCCGCCAGCGGGTGAAGATGGCATGCGAAAGCACATGACCGGCGCTTTCTTCAACAGTTACCAATTCGCCGGTGGTGAACTCCCCCCGTTTGCCCACAATCTCTTCCATCGCCTGGCGGGTTATCAACGCTGAAGCCGTGATGGCGTAGGCGGTCAGGATCACGAAACCCGCATCTTTCGCAACCAGCGACCGACAGGCTTCGATCAGCTCGGGCATACGTTTGAAGAAATCCCAAACCTCTCCGCTGGAACCGCGCCCAAATTTTGGCGGATCCATGATGATGCCCTGGTAGGTGTTGCCGCGTCGGGCTTCCCGTTTGATGAATTTCAGCGCATCCTCCGCTATCCAGCGCACCGGTTTATCTGTAAGACCTGAGAGTTTCATGTTCAGGTTTGCCCAACTGATGGCATGCTTGGAAGAGTCCACATGGGTCACTTCAGCGCCTGCTGCTGCCGCGGCCAAAGTAGCCAAACCCGTATACCCGAAAAGGTTTAATACTTTGAAAGGTTTTCGCGAAGCGCTGATGCGTTCGGTCATCCAGTCCCAATGGCTTGCCTGCTCAGGGAAAACCCCCACATGGCGCGAGCTTGAAAGCTGCGCCTGAAATTGCAGCTTACCATAAGAGAGCTTCCAGCTCTTTTCCATTGGATTGAGCATGGTCCACTTGCCTCCGTACTCCTGCTGTTCTTCCACCAGCAAGGCGTGTGCCTTTTTCCATTCACTGGCGGGCAAGGTCTTGGCCCAGATGGCTTGCGGGCGCGGGCGAATGAGCAGGTAGGGACCAAAGCGTTCGAGCGTCTTGCCATCGCCGCTATCGAGCAGTTGATAATCCTTCCAGTTGGGAGAGGCTTCCAGAATGAGTGGCGTTAAGTCAGCTTTCATAGGTTTTCCATTTTTAAAAGAATTCCTGAACCAGGTAACTGAGGATCAGGGAGAAGGTGGTTGCGATTACCAGTGAATCGTACCCGATTTGGGGCATGCTGTGTTGGTGGGGATTGAAGCGGTGTTTTATGAATCCGATAACGGTGCTGAGCAGCACAATGAGCGACGGAACCCAGTGGGGTATTACCTCAAAAACGACGAAGAGCACATAAGCCGAGCCAGTAGCGAATACCAACAGGATGATCAGCAGCGGTCTGCTAAGAGGTCTGGTTGTTTTCTCTGCAGTCCAGGCGGCTAACAGGAATCCGAGTGCCAGGAGGAAAATTGTGAGCAGGACGGCTTCAGATTTCATGTTTTGAGCAGTCGCAAGGTAACCGGAGAGTCCAAAGATCACCGAAAGCAGGGATTGGTGCTTTCCGAGACGCATCAGCGCGGAGTTCCCGAGCCTAAGATTGTGGTGAGAAAGGGCAATTGCTACGAAAATTCCCAGTAATCCAAGGGCGATATTAAGCGGGCCAAGAAGCGAGGCCAGGGCGAGGCAGAGCAATGCCGTAATGCCGCCCAGCGCACTGGCAAACTTCACGGACACTTCGCCTGAGGCGATTGGGTTTTGCCGCAACCCATTCCTTTCAAATGCTGCTGCTGGGGCGGTTTCAATCTTTTGATAGATTACCGCGAAACTGAACAACAGCAAGTTACTGAGAATCGCAAGCCCAAGGCGCAGTTCTGAGCCCTGGCCGCCGGCAATACCGCCCAAGAGCGTTACCCCCAGCGTCGCAGCGAAGTAATCAACACGCTCCACCAATTTGTAAACCGCTTGCAGGATTTTCATCACTCGTAAAGTATACCAAAGGACCCTGTTGAAAAATGGTTCACCAACCTTCGGTACCAACCTTAACTATTTCGATTCACTCGGGTTTAGAATAGCGGAGAGGAGAAACTAATGGACTTTAACCAAGAAATTGACCGTCGTCATTCTGAATCTATCAAGTGGAATCATTTTGCTGAAGATGTTTTGCCCATGTGGGTAGCCGATACAGACTTTAGATCCCCTGAGGCTGTCATTCGCGCTTTACACGAGAGAGTTGAACACGGCGTCTTCGGTTATGGCGCTCCCCCCAGGGAACTGGACCAAACAGTTCTTCAGCGTCTGAAGCGTCTCTACAATTGGGACGTTCAAGCGAGCCAAATCGTTTACATCCCTGGCGTTGTTACGGGGTTCAATGCGGCAATTCGCTCCTTCTGCGCACCGGGTGAAGCAGTTATTTACAATACGCCTGCCTACCCACCCTTTATCAGTGCGCCGGATTCAGCAAAATTACGCGGCGTCCAAAATCCACTCGTTCACGGGCAGGATGGGCGCTTCGATCTCGATTTTGAGCGATTTGAGGAACAAATTATCAGCGAAAATGTTCGTGCCTTCATACTCTGCAATCCACAGAATCCCACTGGCAGAGTGTTCACCCGCGAAGAGCTGACCCAACTGGCAGAAATCTGCCTAAGGCATAACGTTTTGATCATCTCCGATGAGATCCACTGCGACATCCTCTATGATGACCGCAAACACATCCCCATCGCCTTACTTTCCCCCGAGGTTGCAGCCAACACCATCACTTTTATGGCGCCAAGTAAAACCTACAACATTGCTGGTCTGCATGCGTCAGTTTACATCGTCCAGAACCCCGGGTTAAAGGAAAAACTGCAGACCTTCTGTAATGGATTGATTGGAATCCCTGGGGTCCTCTCCCTTACGGCTGCCCTCGCGGCGTATGCTGAAGGAGATGAGTGGCTTGCAGAACAGAACCGCTACCTTCAGGCGAACCGCGATTTCCTGGATGGTGCCCTTCGCACCCAACTGTCAGGTATCCACTGGAGCAAACCGGAAGCCACCTTCCTGGGCTGGCTGGATTGCAGCGAATTGGGTCTGGCTGAATCGCCCTACGAGTTCTTCCTGCGCGAGGCTCGTGTTGGTTTGAATGACGGCATCACCTTCGGTCCGCAATACGGCGACTTCGTGCGCATCAATTTTGGCACCACTCGGGCAAACCTTCAGGAAGCTGTCAACCGCATGCAAGCTGCGCTGGCAGCCCGCTGAGACGGGTCATGAGCTCAGATTCCTACAGTTCTGATCAGGATTATTTGCGCCAGGTGCAATATCGCACAGCGGATAACCTCAACGCCCGCATCCAGATTCACAGGCGCTTCACAACCGGCACCCAGACCTGGGAAGACTTCATCTTCGAGCATCTTCCCGACTTGAGCGGTAAGCGTCTGTTGGCTTTGGGTTGCGGGAATGCAACCCAGTGGCGCATCAACCAGCATCGTTTTGCTCCGGATGCCAGGATTATCTTGACTGATATTTCTGAAGGGATGCTGGCGGAAGCCCGTGGCGACCTGGAGGGCGATTCGCGTTTCACTTTGCTCTGCATGGACGCTTCCAAACTGGAATTTGAGGACGAGAGTTTTGATTTTGTGACCGCCAACCATATGCTCTATCATGTACCGGATATCGCGCAGACACTTGCAGAAGTGGCTCGCGTCCTCAAACCGGGTGGCGGGATGATGGCTGCCACCAATGGCGCGAATTACATGCTTGATCTCGACCTGTTACTGACAGAATTCTGGCCAGCTTATGGTGGCCCGCACACCATGTCGCTCAAGTTTAACCTGCAGAATGGCGCGGAACAACTCCAGCGGTGGTTTGGTCAGGTTGAAAAAGTGCTTTACCCGGGCAATTTGTGGGTCACTGAAGCATGGCCCCTGGTGGACTATGCCTTTTCGACACAAAGAGTGCAGCAACTTATCCCCTTGGATCAGAAGGAAATGATGCGCGAGTTCTTCCAGACCCGCATTGACCAGTCAGGCGGGATCCTGATCCGTAAAGAAACGGGGCTTTTCCTCGCCGGCCAACCAAAAAAGGCTTATCGGAAATAGGCAATAAAGATTGTCAGCACGGATACCACCGCGCAATAGACCGCGAAGGGGATCAACGAGCGCGATTTCAGGAAATTCAGCAGCCAGCGGATGCTCAAGTAGCCGACCACCATTGCCACGATAAAGCCAATGCTCAACACCGGCAGGAAGCTGCCTAAATCCGGGATCTTCACCAGGTCCAGCACGGAGAGCAGTCCGGCTGCCAGCATGATCGGGATTGACATCAGGAATGAGAACCTGGCGGCTGCTTCACGTTTCAATCCGCGGCTCAAGCCGCCGCTGATGGTGGCGCCAGAGCGGGAAATCCCTGGGAAGATTGACAGTAATTGAGAAAACCCAATCACCACGGCATCCAGTACGGTGACACTCTCGAGGTTGCGTTCCTTGCGGGAGAAAACTTCCGCCAGGGTCAGGATAACGGCTGTAATAAACAACAAAACAGCTGTTAAAACCGGGCTTGAAAAGGCTGCTTCCACTTTGCTTTTCAGCAGCAATCCTCCCAAACCAGCCGGGATGGTAGCCAGCACGATATACCAGCCAAGACGAGAGTTAGCTTCTTCGAAGGGCTTTTTGTTTCGAATTCCGCTAATCACGGCTTTGAAAATTGCCAGTAAATCCTTCCAAAAGTAGGCAATCACCGCCACCAGGGTACCCAGTTGAACCAGAACGTCGAAAATAAAGGCCTTGGTCGGGTCAAGCGTCCAATTGAGGATAAATGGTACCAACACCAAATGCGCAGAGGAACTGACCGGCAGGAATTCTGTTAAGCCCTGGACGAGCCCAAGAATCAGCGATTGGAACAAAGTCATGGATGAACCTCTGGAAGGCGAGCCATGTTGAGTTTGGCTAATGCCTGGTCTGCAAATGCGTTCAGGTTGCCTGCCAGGATCGCTTTGCGCAGATTGCGCGCCAGCTCGAGCAGGGTGTGTAAGTTATGGATTGAAAGCAGCGTGGCTGCAAGCATCTCTTTGGCAACGATCAGATGGCGCAGATAAGCCCGGCTGAAAGTGCGGCAGGTGTAACACTGGCATTCCGGATCAATCGGGCGTTCATCCCTGGCAAAAGAGGCGTTCATCAAATTGAGCTTGCCAAAATTGGTCATGGCAGTGTTATGGCGTGCCAGGCGGGTGGGGAGCACGCAGTCAAAAATGTCGATGCCTCGCAGAACGCCTTCAATCAGGTCCTCCGGGGTGCCAACGCCCATCAGGTAGCGCGGTTTGTCCTTGGGTAGGATGGCATTAACAATCTCGATTGTGCGGTACATCTCGGCTTTGCCCTCGCCCACTGAAAGCCCGCCAATGGCATGCCCGGGGAAGCCCATGCTGCTGATCACCTGCGCGGATTCCGTGCGCAGATCTTCAAAAATTCCGCCCTGCACAATCCCAAATAAGGCTTGGTCATCCCTTTTCTTGGCATCCAGACAGCGTTGTGCCCAGAGGTGCGTGCGTTCCATGGCTTCCTTGGAGTAGGCATGGTCAAGCGGGTTTGCGCATTCGTCAAACGCCATGATGATATCCGCGCCAAGGTTTTCCTGGATGGCTATGGAGCTCTCGGGGGTCAGGCGTTTCATGGATCCATCGATGTGAGATTTGAACGTTACCCCATCGGCGTCGATCTTGCGCGTGTCTGCCAGGGAAAAAACCTGGAAACCGCCCGAATCCGTCAGCATCGGTTTATGCCATTGCATGAACTCATGCAATCCACCCATCTGCGCCACCAATTCATCCCCGGGTCTTAGGAAAAGATGGTAGGTGTTGGAAAGGACCAGCGTCGCGCCGAGTTCGTCGAGTTGGGCAGGGGTGATAGATTTGACGGTTGCCTGGGTGCCGACAGGCGCAAAAACGGGCGTTTCGAGAACTCCATGAGGCGTGCAAAATTCACCGGCGCGAGCCGCGCCTTCTTCCGCCTTAATTGACCACTCAAACATGCCTGGCATCCTCTCAAAAAACTTCCCCAATTGTACCTTTATTGTTTTGGTCCATGGCCAGTTTAGGCACAGGTATAGGACGGAATGAGCTTATATGATAATGGCAATTAGAGACAAGCCCTCATAGGGTAAGCTGGCGTCACAGCATCTTGCCCTGTCTTGACATCGAAATAGCCAACCCACCAAAAAACTTGTGCTGCGGTGGGTAGGCTAAAATCCAGTGTGCTCATGCATATGCTTTGTGACGCCAACCCACCCTGCTCGCGGTCAAATTCCGTGCGCGGGGAGGACGCCGGCACGATCAATCACGTCAGCGATTGTCAAAATAAAAAACATTCCTCGGGCGAGACCGGATTCACCCTCACCTCCCTGATCGATGTTATTCAATTATCATGCCTTTCTGAGTATTAATATAGGGCGTATGTGAAGGGGAGTTGACGCCTCAAAAAAGCCACCTCGCGGTAAAGCTGCGATCGTGAGCCTCTCCTGCCCTTATGTCTTTTTACAAGGGTTGCGCCTGGGCCCGCGGTGAAACGGAGGGTAAGCAGGGTAAAGCGATCTCAATATCCTACCAGCCACGAGCTGTAAGACGCTTCCGATGGATCAGCCTGATACTCCTATTAACCGACTTGACATTTCGTAGCTTACTTATTATTATGATATTAATAGTGGGGCAAGAGTTTTTCTGACTTGGAAAATAATAAGTTCTAGGAGGAAGTAACGAAAAAAGCGATAACCATACTCTGCATCCTATTCATGTCAAGCTTGATTGTAATCCCTGTTCATGCTGCAAATCTGAGAGCTGACTGCAGCGGATCAGGATGTCATGGGCTTAACCCTCAAACAATGGGTTGTGGGAATGATGCTCAATCGGGTGAATACAAGTTTTTTATTGATGGATACGTTGAACATCGGTTTTCACAGGAATGCGACGCAGAGTGGGCACGGGCTTCCAATCAGGGTTCGAGCATTCAATATGTCGCCGCATCCATCCGCTACGGCGGCTCAAACTATGACTACTCACTAAGTGTTAGCTCTCCATCCAGAATTGGAATAGGTCAAACTGTTTATACAGCCATGTTGGGTCCTCGTACTTTCTCAAGAGTATGCGGTAGGGTCAACCCAACCGTCGGACCTATCCCAACTCCAATCCCACTAGGGAGTACCTTTTGTTCAAGTGTCGGGTAATGTTTAGCTCGCGAAAGGAGTAAACTGTGAACAATATGAAGAAGGTTCTGTTTCTAAGTATATCTATGGTTTTAATGTGTTTCACGGCGGTTGGCTGCCAAAAAAACGAGGCGGCAGCCGAGCCTGAAGCGCTTCCAGCAATTCCAAACCGCCAGGTCACCTTTGCTGATTCCCCGGAAAACGCGGTTTCTGCCCATGATTCTGAATCGTCAGAAATCAACCCCCCTGATGTACAGACAGTGGTTGTTAATGGTCAATCTTTCTCCGCCTGGGATTTTAAAGTAGACCGGGACACAAAACAGGCTTCAGTCGTGGTCAGTTTCGATTTGCCCAGCAATGCTGACTGGATGTTCAACCTACGCGAGGGTGTCAGGCTCACCATTGGCAGCGAAACGTTTCTGATAAGCGGGGGCGGCCCCATTTTGGTTTACGTTCGTTCACCGAGGGATGGATTACTCCGTAAAATTTCCTTCGACAACAATTCGGCTGGTGGTGTCGCTGAAGTAGTCACCGATCCTCAGGAAATACCCGTCAGAATTGAACGTATCTACTTTGACCTGTCGGACCAGGTTCTTGAAAATGATTTGACAGGGCAACCGGTAAAACTTGTGATTGATTCCCTGTTCTTGCGTCCTTATGAAGGGCAGGAATGCGATGAGGAGTATCTTGCGCGTGCCCAGGCAAGGTTGGATGAGGTTCAAAAAGGGATCGTGCTGGCATGCGGCAGTGGCGACTTCTCTCAGGAAATTGTGGTACAGCAAAAGCCAGCGGGCATTGACGCGGACGCAGTTATCGCGTCAGTTTTCCCCAATGGCATATTTGTGGATCTGAATATGATCAATGGTCCATGGGAGTTCATCCTGCAGCCATAGCCAGACCCAATTAGTATCAGACCGCCTTTAACAGAGGGCGGTCTGATAACCCTTGCTGACTCATCGTCTGATCTACGAAAGGATTATAAAACGCTCCCACCCCCTTTAATTCTTCGTTGTATTCAGGTCACCGTATGGAACTGATCCAGCGCCGTCTGGAGACCTTCGGTCAGTTGCCTTTCATGGTCAGGAGACCATAAAAGAACAAGTTATCTGGCTTCGCTCGCGATGACGGGGTTTTGATGGGATTGCCCTGATCGTGATGCCTTGGTTTTTACACGACCATTCCACGACCGACATTTTCCAAGTCAGTGATATACTTTTTCCTCGTGGATATAAACACTTACTCAACCTGGCTGGAGATTGACCTCAAAGCCATCAAGAACAATGCCGCTCTGATCCGCGAAAAGACCGGGGTGGAAGTTATGGCTGTGATCAAGGCCAATGGCTATGGTCATGGCGCTCGCCCTGCCGCCCAGGCTGCTATTGCTGGCGGCGCTACCTGGATTGGTGTGGCGCGCATCGAAGAAGCGCTTGCCCTGCGCCGCGCTGGCATCTCCTGCAAAATATTGGTGCTGGGTTTCACCCCCGCAGCCAAGGTACCTGAAGCCATCGAGCACAACATCACGGTGGCGCTCTTCGACCCTGAGCTGGCGCGAAATTACCTTGATTATGTCAACATCCACGGCGGCACGCTGCATGCCCACCTTAAAGTTGAAACGGGCATGGGTCGCCTTGGAATGAACCCTGCACTTGTCGCGTCTTTCCTCGAAGGGCTCAAAGACACCGCTATCCAGGTGGACGGAATCTTCACCCACCTTGCCCGGGCTGATGAGCCCCACTCAGATTCCACTCCCAGGCAGCTCGCAATCTTTGACACGCTCCTGGCCGACCTCGAGCGCAAGGGACTCAAACCCGAAAAAGTGCATGCCGCCAACTCAGCCGCAGTGCTCAACTTTCCCCAGTCCTACTATGACATCGTCCGTCCAGGCGATCTTATCTTTGGAATGTCCCCTACAGGAGACACTTTACCCGCTGGCTTCAAACCCGCCCTTACTTGGAAAGCACGCATCATTTCATTGCACAATTTCCCTGCTGGTCAAGGCATCAGTTACGGGTCCACTTACGTTACCAGTAAAGAAGAACGCATAGGCGTTATGCCAACTGGTTACGGCGATGGCTTCCGCCGCGCTGAGAATCAGCAGGTGCTGGTTGGCGGTAAGCGGGTGAATATTGTTGGCAGGGTTTGTATGGATCAGTGCATGCTCCAGCTCGACAGCGTCCCCGATGCAAAGGTGGGGGATGAAATTGTCCTGATCGGTACCCAGGGTGACGAGACCCTGAGCGTTGATGAGGTCGCCAAACGTTGGGGCACCATCAACTACGAAGTGGTTTGCGGCTTGGCCGATCGCCTTCCCAGGATCTATAACGAATGACCCAATCTTTAATTCGGGCAGAATTTCACTGCCATACGGTCTATTCCCCTGACAGCCTGGTGGAATTGAACGCGTTGCTTAAAGCATGCGATAGCCGCGGAATCGATAAAATTTCCATCACCGATCATGGCAGCATGCAAGGCGCTCTCAAGGCGCATCAAATGGCTCCTGATCGCGTGATCGTGGCGGAGGAGATTGCAACGCCAGAAGGTGAATTATTGGGGTACTTCATGACCGCAGAGATCCCCCAAGGCTTACCAGCGGTCGAGGTTGTCCGGCGTTTGCGGGAACAGGGAGCGTTCATCAGCCTCGCCCATCCTTTTGACCCACATCGCAGCTGGTGGACCGAAAAGACCTTGGATCAGATATTACCTTACGTTGATGGGCTGGAAGTCTTCAATGCCCGCTGCCTGCGGGAGGAATACAATCAAAATGCTTACGAGTTTGCGGTTAAATATGGGAAAGCTCTGATGGCGGGCAGTGATGCCCACACACTGGGCGAGTTGGGCCGTGCCAATATGACCATGCCATGGTTTGACGATGCGGAAAGCCTGCGCTCAGCCGCTCGGGAATCAACCATCAGCGGTGAACTTTCCGGTCTCTACGTGCACATGGTCTCCACTTTCGCCCGGGTGGCAAAGAAACTCAATCTATAATATAGCTAATAGTTCATACCTGATAGCTGGTAGCTCACAGGGAGGACACCTGTACCATCGTAAGTACCCGCGAAGCAGGGTATGAGGATCTTTTCTCGTAAAGATTTACATAATCAAGAAAAGTACCCGTAGGGCGCGATTGGAAGCACTGCAATCCTTATCAGGGAAAGATCTTGGTGTGCTTCCAATCCGCCA